>Ga0209611_10004934_pt1 | contig 22613 bp, 19 predicted proteins | sample S1TSphgellanicum_3_FD_187693 | JGI IMG/M metagenome (GOLD analysis project Ga0209611, IMG submission 187693) | Host-associated microbial communities from peat moss isolated from Minnesota, USA - S1T2_Fc - Sphagnum magellanicum MG (SPAdes) (version 2) | ecosystem: Host-associated > Plants > Peat... | reverse complement strand
TTCAGAGCTTTACCCTAAGCTCCTCCCACATGTAATGTAAATGTAGTGTAAATGCCATTGTAATTGTCAGTTGAGCTTGGTTGTAAGTTTCATGGATTTCAAGTTGTAAAATAATGAAATGTTAGATAATTTAATAGGGTCGAGGAATCGAAGAGTTCTGATCAGTTATATAAACAAACTTGAGTGAATCAGGATAATTATAAAACGATGAAACAAGGCAGCGTTATTGTCATAATTGAATGTGGTCAAAAAATTTAGAGTTTTGATACGTGAGAATTTGCTTGAATCAAGATTCTAATACATCCTTTGAAGGTATTAAGTTATAATGAGCACATGATAAATATTTATTTGAAAGATGAGAAATGAAAATCCTATAATCATATGGATTATTAAAATGACAAAAAACCCAAACTATTTGTCCTGAAAAACATTTGACCTGATATTTTATAAATAAGTCTTTATCTTTACTTCCAGGTCTATTTGACTGCCTATATTAAGTAAGGTAAAGTTTGACACTTGGGGCATCGCCTGTGCGGTCTTCCATGGCAGAGTTGATACCGGGCACAACCCCATATACCAAACACACGCCTAATTTGAACTAGTCATTCCTTGACAACAAGGAAGGAACAACATTATTAGATACCAGCAGCAAATAAAGTATGGGCTACATAGTGAGAACTCTCCAACCTGCACTTCTTTGGTGTTGCACCAGTAGGTGGTGCAAGGGTATTTAGCCCTACATACCTAATAAATACCACGACTCAGTACTATCTATCTAAAACTGAATATTTGTACCTGAATGCAGACCCTTAGAATGCAAGAAAATTAGGTGTCAACTTCAATCCAACGTACAACAGCATTCTCAACCATACAATATTCTGCAGTGGGCAGATATAAGTCAGCATTGCCTGCAGCTTATAAAAGCAGCTGACTTATATATGCCCACTACAGCTCCCTGAGTTGATCATCGTCATAGATTTTGAAACACACACACACATTTCCAACAAAACAAGGTTAGGAACAATTCATTTACTGTCAAATGAAACTTGGTCAAACTCTGTTCAAAACCCTTACAGAAACATGACAGATAATAAGCTCCTGACTCATGGCTCTAATCATCATCCTCCTCCTCTTCATCACCATCTCCACCTGAGGCTTTCTTAGATGCTGCCTTCAGGTTCCTTCGCTTCACTCTTCCAGGCCGACCACCACCAAGTGGGCTCGATAGTGCAAAGTCAATATGCTTCTGGCTATCAACCCGAACAAGGAATGATGCAACATCGACAATCTGCTTGCCAACCCTGAACAACAATGAACAACAGTCATGACTCAGAAAACCAACAGCATCTTTACATCCAGTACATATTTCTAAGATGAAAGGTTGTAGGATGAATTACCAAACAACTGTAAAACCTTGTCTGTGTCAAGGATTCAGTATAATAAAGGTAAATTATACCACTGTGCTCAAAAGAAATCTGTACACAATGTGCCAAGATCAATAAAAGCCCAATTTGCCATGCTAGAATGCCACTGCAATCGGCAATGGTGCATCATCAGATGCATTAGAGTGTTTGCTTCGGTACCCTTGTTTAAGGCACTAAGAAACAAGCAGCTCAACAAAGGAAAATTGAGTTACTGTGGCACTCTAAACCACCATCCTGACTCTGAAAATTTGTGGAAGATCCAGAACATCATCATACTTCAAGTCTCAACATTTATGCATAGGTACCTGATATGGCGTTGCTTGATCAGCACTCGAGCGTGATGAATCGACTTGGCCATGCCAGATTTGAACACAAGTGTCTGGAGTCGACGCTCTAAGAAGTTCTCCACGGTCAGGGCAAGCACATAATCGAGCTTGTTCTGGCTCTCGTCGAGCAGACCATAGCGGTTCATGCGACGCAAAAGAGCCTCTCCCTCGAAAATGCGCCGAGTGTTCTTCTCGTCCAAGGTGAGCAACATGCGGGCATTGTTGCGGATGCGGCTAAGCGCATACTGCACTCTCCAGAGCTCACGCTTGTTGCGGAGTCCATACTCGCCGACTAGCTTGAGCTCCGCATCCAACCGCTCCTTCTCGAATGGCCTCCGCGGCTTCTTGAAAGTTTTGCCATCTGCAAACGGAACAAAACGGAAGCGCTACATAAAAAAATGCTCACGATATTCTGTATTCAGACAACATAAAATGCAATCCTCCTTCAATCAAAGCACATTCCACCGCACTAGGTAAAATATCCGGCGATCTCACAGAAAGTCGATTTACGAGTTCTAAATCGCCTGACACACTTCTCAAGTAGGAGATATCACCACAAAAACAAGAAAGAAAAAATCTGTAAACCGTCAATAACCGACGCACAAGACACCAGCCGCATAACCGCATGTCAATCCCTCGAACCGCAAACAGAAAAGAAGGACAACACTTCTGCTATGACATATTAAAGGAGCCAAAAGAAATCTGCTGTGGAGACTCATGAAAAAACACAATCTCCTATTCCTCTTCTTCTTCTCAACAAAGACAAAAACCAGACAACCCTGGAAACCCTAGAATCAGAAACACCAAAACAATGAATCGCCTACAGAAAGAGTATAGTCACTGCATCCGATCTACACAAAAAAAATTTCAAAATTACAGAGTCTTACAATTGCGGTAGAAGCTGACATGCACCATTGTGGCGATCGAGGGTGCGCGGATCCGCCTCGCACACAACCAGCACCCTCAAACAGCAAAACAGAAAGAGGGAAACAAGTGCGCAGGAAGCCTGGCCTTCAACGCTCTCCGCGTGCCCGCCAAACCCTAATTACAAACGGCTCAGATTTTCTCAATATGCCAAACCCTAATAATAAACGGCTCGGATTTCACAATATCTGACAACATCTCATCGTCACCTGGTCTTCTCCATCCATTGGAGGGATGAAAGAATCGAACACCCTACCTGATGAATGCATTCTGTGGAAGGAGCTTTGTTTGTGGAGGAGACTAGGGGTGTAGTAACCAAGGGTTTGGTGGAATCTGCCAAAAAATGCTCATGGTTGCATGCTTGTTTTTCTGCAGGCAAAAGTGATGACTCAAAAATCAACTTCATCATTGAAAATCTGTTGTTCTACTAAGTGGTGGAAGAGAAAATTAAGCATCATTTGTGGAAACAATATCAAGGAAATCACCTTCAGATGCAGAAATCTGTTCTACAAAAGTGGTGAATCCAAGGAAATCAAACTTCTTCATCATGGAAGATTTGTTATACAAAGTGGTGATCATGAGGATATCAAATTTCCATCATGCAATAATTTAGTATACAAAGTTGTGTTATCTCTGCAAAAATGATACAACTTCACAGACCTGAAGTTGGCAATGATGTAGGTACATGTCATGCAGATACCTGCCTACTCGGATTCTAGCTGCATTCCCTCAGTCAGCACCAACATACTCTGAGGCATATGTACATAAAATTGCATACCTGATCTCAGTGACAGGGCAGGACATCCTTAACACAGATTGAATTTCTTCAGCTACACTGGTCATTATGTGACTGAAAGTGATTACATAAATCTTGTTGCTTTGCTTGGTTTGACCTGTTTGTCATCCAGTCTTCACCCAATCTCTTTAATTGCATCCTGCATGACAGTGAATGCTCCTTCAGAATTTGAGCAAATAAAATGGCAAATTGTACGCATGGAGGTACTGGAAGCCACCAGTCAAGGAAATGACAGTTTTGTCTTTGCTCTTGTTTCAAGAATAATACAGATCCAAAGCCAGATAGACAAAAGGAGAAGCAACAAACTTTGGCCAGATGACTGACGGTTGCCACTAGCCCTATTCCCACAGTCCAATACTGCTCAGGGCCACCTGCGAAAATTGCTTCTGACACCTGCTTCTGGAAAAAAAAAAACCAGGTGCTTCAGAATATTAGTCTTCACTTCTGCTCTTTACGCATTTTGGCACTAACACACAGCACATTCACCAGTGAGTTTTTACAGAGAGAAGCACCTACAATAGAAGCCCTTCCAGTTGCTCCTGTGCTCACATATGCCCATGTCCCTGGCAGCATCCCCAACCAGCTGCAACAGGTATACACATGCTCAGAAACCTTACACAAACATACAGGGTGGTGATCAGCTGCCATAAACTCCCCACTCAGCTCCCAGCAGTGGATGGATGTTGATGTCATACATTAACCAACACACTGAGTTTCTATTGTAAGACCAGTAGTGATGGGAAGACTCAGCCATGATGCTGATTATCTCAACAGAAACCTAGAATAGAATGAGAAGATCAAGGATACCAAAAAGAAAGAGGGACATAAAAAGAGAAAGCAAAACCCAAACAAGAAAGAAGAAACAAAGAGAATCAAGATGATGAACTTTAAGAGCATGATGATATTTTGGGGTCAAACTGCTAGTTTCAAAAGCAGGAGTACTACCCACTTTGGATTAAGGTATTGGATCAGAAAAAAGTACCTTCCAAGTACGTATGGGAGTAGCTTGACTGTTGTGAGGCCATACAGATAATTCCCAATTGAGAAAGGAAGTAAAGGGCTCAGTCATATGGAGACCAGCATGGTGCCATATAGAGTGCCAAACAGTAAGTCCGCTGAAATTGTCAGAGGAACAGCTGGTATTGCAAGCACCTGCTTACCAAACAGCCCCCAAACAACACTTTCAGATACTACAGTACATGGATCTAATCTTTGGCATCTGCCATTGAAACAACACAATAGGATGGTCTGGAAAAAAACAGTGGTCAGAGAATCAACAGAAAAATGATAAACCATATATCTTGTTATATCTTGTGCAACTGCATCTTAAAAACATCTCCAAGTTTGCAAAAACAGGAATCTGTCTGAGATGGAATTATGACATGCATGTTGCTGATTGAGGAGAGCATCAATTTACCAAGAAAGACTACTGTAAGATGATCACAGAACGCAGGGATTTTGAAAACTAACTCAAGACCAGCATAGTCAAGCACAAAAGGCACAAATCTGGCAGATCCATATCCTGCAATTTCATCGCATTCCATCACAAGAGCTGCCATGTTGAGTTTTGGTCACATTAATCCAAACCTTTTCTTTACATTGCACCTGAAACGTAAGCAGAGACATAGGCAAATCCAATCAGCTTGTTCCTTGTGATGCATACCACAAGTTCTCTTGCTTCCAAAGAGAAACTTAGTCTTTAGAATACACAATCATAAAGAAGGAATAGTGGCAGGAGTATTTGCAAGAAAGCAACAGCAGCAGCAGCAGCATCAGGTAAGTACCTTTAAGAAAATCTGAGAATTGAGTGAGGATGTCGTTAATCTGCTACCTGTAGAGAAATCCGACTGCATCAAATATACCGACAATGCCAAGCAGCAACACAATAGCAGCGACGGTGGTGCCTGTAACCGCCCCGGACATATCCTCGTCGTCTTCTTCCTCCCTGTCCTTCGCATGCACTTGCTCCGTTTGCCTCAAACCACTAGCAATTGCATCCGTAGTTGCAGCAGGAAGCTCTAAATCCCTGCCTTTAACAGAGGTATACTTACCTTGTTGTTGTTGTTGTACTTCTCCTTCTCTCTCCTCCAAAAGAAGCTCAGCTCCATCGCTCTGCCTGCCGCCATCTTCTTTCGCTTGCTGCGTCTTATCCACTTGATGCAGCTCCTCTCGCTGGTTATCCTTGAGAGACGAGCAACCTCTTCTCACCGTATAAATTCGTGGTCTATTCCTCTCCGACATTCCGACAACCTTGCCTGTTTGCTGTTGCAACAAAAGGCAGAGCACTCAACAGTCGTGAGGAAGAGGAGAGCACGGGAGAACGGATTATCATCATCGCTGCCGCATTATGATGATGACGACGATTATAAGAACCACACGGAGTCCCCGCCCGCTTCGGATTGTCAGATTGTAGCACGACGGAATCCAAGTTCGAGAGATTCACATGAAAGCGTAAACAGGGAGGTCCACACAAACAAGCCATCGACATCTTTGCAGAGAAATGAGCAGCGCTACTACTGTTGTTCTCTCTTCTCTCGTAAAACTTTGTGCTTTCTTCCTCAACTTGATGTTCTGAGCTTCTTGGTTGCTCTCAGGAATCCAGGAACGGGAGTGAAAGAGAGAGAGAGAGCAGTAAATGGAAACGAGAAGAAGAAACGTTCATAAAGGGAGAGTGCGTCATGTGCACTTGCTTGCAAGCGTGGTGCACACACAGCAAAGGACTTTGTTTTGTTTTGTCGCAGTTGCTTCTTTCTTTCTATGCGCTTCTTCTTTGTGTAGGCGTTGCAACAACCAATTTGGATTGGTTTGGAATCTGTTTTTTGTTTCTGTGTTCGTTTTTATTAGGCAACGCAAAGCTTTTCAGGAAAATCCTAAACCAATATGAAAGATTTTCCATTTGAGCAAAGTGTAAAACACCCAAAAAACACTTCATTCTTCATGCCAAGATGGTAACATTTATTCTTCACAGGTTTATCTTGTGCTCAATTCATTGCAATAATAACTGATTCCTCTCAATTAGAGTTTTGATCAGTTGAGAAGCAATCCTATGATATGCAACCAAGTGGACACAATAAGCAGTCTAACTCAAATGCAAAGTTTTGAATAATTAACAATTCCATAAGCATTTCAATCATATGCAATAGTGAGTGTCAAACCAGTGCTTATCTCAAAAGAGTGGCAGAAGCAGCACTAGCTGGCCTAAAACATTTGCTTATGAGATTAGTGCTGATCCAAAAAATTACCTTCAAGAAATTGTTTTTAAAAATTAGCATTGATAACTTGGAGCATCTCAGTGTAAGGACTCTTTGGTCAGCATTCAATCACCTAATGATTTGTTTTCCCCAGTTTTGCTGTCTAATCAACCAAGTACCTTGCTTGCCTATTGATTTGTTTTCCCCAACTTTTGCTAAAACCCCCTTCCACTACATCAAAATTTCGGGTATCTCAATATCTCTTTGATTTACCAGAAGAGATTGAAAGAACAAATTTACACCAGAGTGATTGACATTCTTCCTAGAGCCCCTGAAGCTGGCACAGAGTTCAGAGTTGAGTGGTGATACAGGCAATTGTTTTTCCATACATGGGCACAGCTCTCCTATAGTTGTTGTCCAACCTTGATTCTAAATCAAGGATGCAAGTCCTCAAATGATAGCATGATTGCCAACAAGTGGACTGCAAAGCTAGAGAGACTGCACATGAATCTGGAGGGTATCCAGAGCAGCACATCATAACATGAAAAGGACTGCCAAGAATTAACATACCAGTACCCCTCCTTCAATAATACTTTGTGTGCCTGCAAATCTGGGAGATTTGTGTGGAAAACAAGGTTGATGTTTGACCAGAGAGCAAACCATTCTACTTCATATACTTATTCAAAAATTTGCGGTGAAAGTCATTTCGGATTGTGTCATTGATGAACCGCTTTGCAGTCTTGAGCTCCCCTCGTGCTTGGTTTTTAAAGATGACATCATCATCCCACCTGTAAATAATCCCACAAACACTCACAGAAGGTGAGTCAGCACTCCAACATACAGCCTACCGAGTCACGTGTACTCCCAAGCTGTACCCATCAGAGGTCAGACAAGAGTCAGAGAGATCCAACTGCATTCTACAACCATGAAGTGCTTAAACCTGCAATCCAGAATCTGCTGGCTATGCATTGCACTATCTTGAATGAATTCTGTAGGAACCACAACAATCCATATTGAAGTTCATCATACCTGCGCTTAACAGTGAAGGAGGTTGGATTTAGGAGAGGATTGCCCCGCACAAGCTCTGCTTCCTTCACTTTCATTTCTTGATCTTGATGTTGACGTTCCTGCCATGGTAAGTCCAAAGAACAAGTGAACATTCCACACACTGTACTGTCTCTAGGTCTCCGTGTCTGAACCAGGAATAAAAGTGGCTGTTCAGCGATAAGATTGCTGTAAGCATCACCACAGTCTACTAGTGAACTCTGAACAAGACAAAACCCAATGTTTGCAAAAGCAACAGATGATGAAAAGTGAACCTTGCGCAGCTTTTCCTCAGCTCTCTCCTTCTTGATGCGCTCAAGCTCAGCAAGCAACTCTGCTGTATCATCCTCATCATCACTGCTAAAATACAACAGTTAATACATCAAAAAATGAAAATTCAAACTTGATGTCTGGCTCCTTGGAACTGACAGGTCTCAAGTACATACTGCGGTCATCAAGGATTTTTCAGTACAGGCCACAGGGCAAATGGAGGAGTATGTCACCAATTTCCTTGGAGAGAAACAGTAAACCTGCATGTGGAGAAGAGGCAATATCCTGATACAAGCACAGTGAGAAAGCTGTGGAAAGGAAATTACCTTTCATCGGAATCACTTTTAGCCTCTGCATCAGAGTCATCAGCATCTATGTTTTTCACAGGCATCCTCTCATCTGCATCTCGCTTTGATCCTGCAGAGGCAGAGTTCCAAACCACTCAAATCAAAAATTTGTACAGAAGTTTTCTTTCATTCCCTATATTGCCAACAAAGGTCCTGAGAAAGGCACAGATAGATACCTTCCAAATACCCTCCACTTACTGAAGATACTTTCCTGCGATCCCGGTCATCTGGCCAAGAAATATGATCCACATGTGTCAGCAAACCTCGAGAATTTGGAACACAAAACCAACCAAATTTACTAACTCTTACTTCACAAGGATAAATTTCTGAGAAGGAACTGAAGCATTAAACCTACTTACAATGAGCTTTGGATTACATGACACAGGGAAGAAGACAACCAAAAAATGTGATGAGAGAAAGACTACTAGATATTTGAGATCAGTCCAAAGCTGACAATGTGAGAGATATTACTGTAAGATTGTGCAAACACAGTAGTATGCATGGTTAAATATTTGTATGTAAATACCTGAATAGTTCCTCTCCTTTGAAGAGAAGTGGTGGCGCTCACGATCTTCAAGCTCATCCCTGAGGTCTCTCTTGCGCAAGTCCTCAGTTGTGTCTTGCCCATCCTTCCTACAGTAGTTCAAACAAACATGACCAACTCTCTAAACTCAGCATGATGGGAATTGCTTGCAAAACTCTCCAAAGGCATGGTGCAGACATGGAGGACCACCTGTAGGGTAATAGAATGAAACAATTGCAGCTTTTGTGGCATCTCAAAGAGTCATCACACAATCAGGAAGAAGGAAGTCAAAATAAATAGCAGGTTATACACACTGTTGTTCGGGATTTGTGGAAATGAACTTGCAGAACTGTGATGCTGGTACAACATCAACAACTTAACAGAGAGATTTACAGCATTACAGGACATCATAAGAGTGTAAACATGATTCCTATCCTTCGGAGATAATCCAAAACTGTCCATCATCACAGTCTCTTTTTTGATTCAAAGCATTGGCTCTGACTACATGTTGCCTTTAGAAGCCTTACACCAAGGTAGAAAACCTTCAAATCCTCAGACAGCAAAAAGCATGCAGCTGAAAGAAAGAACCCTAATCCAAACCCTAATTCATCAAAGTACTTTCTATTCATCATGTCTCCAACCAACTGCGCACTACTCTCGTGGCAAAATCACGTAATCCCTCCACCCGACACCAAAAGCAGACAGTTCCATCAACACGACACATGCACGCCCCTCTCCATCACCCCCGAAAACACACACACACACACACTCACACAAGGGAGACTCGCACACAGACATCAACCAAGACGCACGGGAAGCGAAGTGTGGGAATCAAAACCTGAGTTTAAGAGAGGTATGCGATGCGAGGTCACGGGATGAAAACTTCTGAGACGGACCAAACATGCGCACCCCTCCTTGCTCATGGCCGCCCTTGGCAGGCGCCCACGTTGGCCGCGCGGCTGTCGTCATATCTCCTCACTCCTTTCTTCCTCCCCGAACCAGAACAATCCTCTTCACTCTTTCTCTTCAAGCCCTCACACTCCACTCCTTCCCCTTTCCTCCTTCAAACAGCCTTACCAAAACCTGCCTGCTAATTTTTTTTGAAAAAACGAAACTCCTGCTCGCTTGTTTTCCCACCAACAATCACAACTTCTACCAATCATCGGAAACAAAAACCAAAAAAAAAAAACAGACAATTGCTTCCACAATCTCCTCCGCGCACAAACAATCTCTTCCCCGACGTTTCGACTCTCCCACACTCGTGCGCAGAGAGAAGGAGAACAGAAAAGACTCTCGTTGAAACCCTAAATCAGAGTCTCCCAAAACCATTAAGAAGACTACAGAAACCCTAAATGTTTAAATTTTATTTATTTATTTATTTAAATTGGAATATGTTTAGTCAATTCTCAAATAAACAGGAATAGAGAAGCGTCTTTTTGGAGTTTTCAGAGTTTTTTTTTTAATGCCATATTCAAGAACAAATTTTCAATATTTTATTCACAAATTTGCATATCATTTCTTTTTAATTGAATATGAATTCCAATTCAAATTCCATTAAATGTATTTGAGTTAAATTTAGAAATTTAGAAATTTAATTCAAATGCTTGTAAATGGGATTCACTGTCTTCAATTGAATGGAACTTAATTTTGACAAAATTAATTCATTTTTTCTACCAATTGGTTTTCATTGGTAGTGTGTTAATGGGTAGCCCGAGTTTTTATTTTGTGTGTGTGAAATTTATGAATAATGTTGTAACATTTGTAACATTTGAAGTATTTTTGCTTGGGATTTGTTTTGAAGTAAGATATCATGGTGAAATAAATAAATTGATATTTAAAATTCATATAATGGTATGTTGTGTTATCATGAATTGTTTTTAGTTTCTATTTTTTGAATAAAATGTTCAAAAATACAAGATGTTTCATAAGGTGATCATAGATTGTGGCCAATGTTTTTTTTTTTTTTTTTTCCATCAATTTTGTGATGTGATAAAATTGGTGATCATCAACATGAAGATTTAGCCAAATTTGGCTATCAAAATATATCAATATTTTTCTAAAAATATGAATCTATTTATATTTTGGCTGCTACTTGTTGGAACATGTTGGAGAAAGATGATAATTTAAGGAAAAAAAACATTTTGGAATTTAACCAATTAGTGCCTTTATTTTTGGATAATCAAAATCATTTTTTTCAAGTTGCAAAAATGCATAAAAGTTTGCCCAAAACAAACATTGATTGTGGTGTTGTTAAAATTTGAAGTGGCCTTTTCCTTATGCTCACAAACTTTAGACAATCTTTCCTTTACATGAAAAGCGGTTTGTTGAGATGATCTTTCTAACCCTTTTAAGGTCATCTCGCCAAATTGCTTTCTTGCATGTAAATGAAATTTAACCCTAAAAGAAATATGTGACAACAAGGTGTTTTCAAAAGTATTTTCATTACAACTATGGTGGAATTAAACCTAATCTTTAATAATTTAATTAAAAAATTTATAATTAAAAAAATAAAAATAAAAAAATAAAAACCAAGAGTTGTTTGATCATTGAAGAACAATGTTTGGACATCATCATCAATTGTCCAACCAAGGCTTTCATGGGAAAAACCAAAGAAAACAATTGTGAAATAGAGGAGATTTGGTTATTAGCAACCAAGAAAAGTCTCCCCAAAGAAGAGGATAAATAATTCTTGTGAAATTCATTGAGTTTTAGCAAACCAAGAAATGGGTGAATGAGTGAATGATCTTGGGTTGAAGGAAGATTTGGGGTTCTTTCAACCCTAAAAGCCTCATTCTATTAATGCATCTTGTAATTTAAGAACCTCATACTAATTTGTGTTGACAATGGGCAAAGACAATGAAGAGTAACAACCACTATTGATTGTGTATTTAGTTTGTCGGATAAAAAATTATTGATTTTAAGTTTCAATTTTGAGGAACCTACTTAGAACCAAGTTGGGGGGTTTAGTTTTGGAATTGGGTTGGGTGGATGGTCTAATTTTGGAATTGGGGCATGAATCAACCCTTTAGTTTTGGTTTCTTTTTGAAGTGAAAATGGATTACTAATCTAGATCTAATGTGGGTTGGAAATTAAAATTAGATTGAGGGCATATGCATCCTTAGGTGGACCCATGAAGAAGCACTTCCAATGAATAATAAATTAAGTACAATTGGTCAAATAATATTTCAATATTTATTTTTTCTCATATTTATTCATTGTTTACTAAATTATATGGCCTTAAATTTTCATCATATTAAAAATTGAAAATTAATACAATTTTGTTTTCTTAATTGGAATGGCCTTTTTATAATTGCTTCCTAAACTTTGGAAATTCATAATTGAATTGTACCTTTTCAATTAATTATTTAATAAAAAATTCAAATAAAATACAATTTGAGGCTCCATAAAAAATTATAGATAAAAAGGAATCAAAACATGTTTCAAACTTATATTTTTGACCAAGAAGTTCAAAGAAAGTTTAAACATTGTGAAATTTTTGAATTTAAAATGTAATGATGAAGAACATCAAAATACAAACTAATTCTACACAACTTGGTTTATGTAATCATGAAAATTTTCTAATGAAAAACCTTATTTAAGATTTCTTGTATTTTTAAAAAGTTCAATAGGTCTAATAAAATGGTGTGATGTTCCTAATGGGTCCACCCATTTCAATGCTTATGCCTTTGATTTTTTAAAACAAACATAGTTCTAGTTTCATTTTACAGTATAAGGTGTATTAGTTAAGGATTTGGTTCTTTTAGCTTTTTCACATTAGTGTTATGCTTTGCTTTGCTAATGTTGTTCACACTAGTGGTGTTGTTTCTGTTTGTGTGCATATTTTTCATATTAATTTTTGTATTGACATTTTTCAATTCTTCATTTTCATGTGAGTAAGCTTTCCAACAAGCTTATATGTGTTGGTCTTGTTTTTTTTCCTTTCATGGTATTGTTTTTTTATAAAGAATTGACTTTGTTTTTTTGTGATGATGGGTTTTGGTGTTTGTGTTGTGTGGTGTTTTTCACATTGGTGTTCATGGTAATGTTACCATTGATGATGGTATTTTTGTCTAAATGTTTATTTTCTTTGCGGTGGCCTTTTAATGAGTTGATCTTTTCTTTCACGGTAGTCTTGTTGTCTTTTCATGTTGATCTTGGTGTTCATCATCTTGATTGTGGTGATCTTGGTGTTTGTCATTTTTTGACTTTTCATTGTGGTCATTGTGGTGGTTTTTGTGTTTGTTGTCTTGATTGTGATGATCTTGGTGTTCATCATTTTGATTTTGATGATCATGGCCTTTTTGTTTTGATTTTGGTGATCTTTTAATGTTCATTATCTATATTTTATTATTTGTTATCATGATGATTTTGGTGTTTGTCACCTTGATTGTGATGATCTTGTCATTTGTTGTTTCAGTGATCTTGTCGTTCATCCTTTGATTTGAATGATATTACTATTTGTCATTTTGATTGCAGTGATCCTTATGTTTGTCATTTTAATGATCATGGTGTTTGTTGTTTTGGTGATCTTAGTGTTTGCCATCTTAGTAATCTTGATCTTGGTGGTCATGTTGATGATATTAGTGTTTGTCAATTCAATGATCTTCATGCTTATCATTTTGGTCATGATGTGGGAAATTTTTTTAGAAGGTAGAATTCAAGGGTGACAAAAACCACAATTCAAGGGTGGCATATATATATATATATGCATGAAACTTAAAACCAAATGGCATAAAAACCAAAAGGTTTTGATCCATTAGAAACCAATTATTAGTGTAGTTTAAAATTTAAAGTCTAAGCTAGTTTGTATTAATTTGACATTGTTAAACCCAAGTCGTAAAGAGAACATTATGTGTTAAAATTTTACATTACACGCTTTAAACAAAGTATTTTTTGGGGGGTATTATATGTTAAGGAACCTTTCTTTCTCCTCACCCTATTATTACATAATTTTTTAATATACACATATTTAAGTTACACCATATATAATATATATGTATATATATTGCATTAGATTTTGATATTTATATTAATGTAAATTTTTGGTTTTAGTACTTGAAATTGTGAGGAGTGATAAGATCATGTGAAACATACCTTCCAATTATATATGTAGCATATCTTCCAATTAAGTAATTGGTACATGTTAAAACAAAATACTTGGGTGCAAACATAATAAAAGGAGCCAAGGGCATCAATGTAACAATCATTTTCCAAGGATTATATGTGACATTCATGTGTTGGTTTATTATTTCAAAAAAAAATTCACAACCAATTTATAAATGTGTGTTAAATTCAAATATTTTTTACTACACCTTGATTAGACATAATTTATATTATGCATCCATGTTTTTATCATATAAAAATGAATAATTTATTGAAAACACATCTTTAAAATTTAGAACTTTTAGGGCCAATTTAAACATGTTTGAATCAAATGTGTTTAAATGTGTTGTAAAAATGAATATCACCAATTTCAACTTTTTTTTCTTTTAATTATCAGTATTAGGATCATCTTCAATTTTGAAAAGGAATGGTGCACATTTGATAAGGAAAAAATGTTTGAAAAAAAAAATCCACCACAATTTTTTAAATGTCTTATCATTTTGAAACATCATAAATTTGCATCAAATTTTGAATATTAAAACTTTGCAAGTAATGGATCTTATTTCAAAACAAATTTGACAATTCAAATTGTTGTGCTTCCCTTGTGAGTTTTTAAAGATATAAAATTATAATTTAAAATAATTTTCAACCCCTTAAATGGCTCCCTTAAGTAGAGTGCATCCACCCATTTAAAGCTTCAGTGTTTTTCAAAAGAATTCAACTGTCAATGGTGTGGAAGCATCCTTAATTTCTCCTTTTTTCACATTGGATTATTAGTTCATTTATTAGTATTAATTCATTTACCAAATCTATTAATTGAACTTATTGAACTTACTAGTATTAGTTCACTTATTAATCTATTAATCAAACTTCCTAACAAGTATTATTAAATTTTTTAATATGTTATATATATTTTCTAATGTTGGGGATTAACACATATTTTTAATTAATTGTATTAACACATATTTAACACATATTTTTAATTAATTACTATTCCATTATTTTGATATCATAAAAAAAACACCCCTTTATCTCAACATGTTCCTTAAAAAGACACAAAGATTAACTTCCCATAGCATTGGTAGGGATGCACTTGTGACCTATAACATTATAAAACTGAATAATAGGTCTATTATATTTTAATTCCAAATTTGAATGCTTGAGATATCCTTCATGCAAAATCCAAACATGTTTGGCTTATATGCATGGATGAAATGTGGATGAAATGTATGTACCTATCCACATTCTCATTGGATTATGGATGTAGATAGTGGTACTGGGTAGGGTTCAGCAAACTTCTGACCTAATAGGTAAGCAGTTGAATATATGATATCATGCATGCATGGATGTCCAATGAGGAAGAGACACATCATCAAGACGGCGCCTAAAACTGGCTATGACACCACATGTGGTGGGTTCTCTCCCTAGGCCAATATGTATAGACATATGGGTATATATATATATATATATATATGTATGTATGGAGTAGGTAGGCTCCAGAGATACTGAACCCTGACATATCCTGGCAACTGCAAATAACATTTTTTAAAATAAAAAAGATAAAGAAGTAACAATTAAGAATTTTTAAAAAATATATTTATTTAAAATTTTGGAAAAAATGGCTCTCAAGTTTGGGATACTCAGAATGTGCTATCATGCCATGTGCTTTGTGCTTTCACTACTGATAACATAGCTTGCTCAGAACTATGGTGACCTAGCAGCACCCACCAGTGCATCATCATCCATCCATTGGAAACCCATGATAACTCGCTGCAAGAGTTCATCCACAACTGAGTTTACCAAGGCTCATGGATCATCCATTAGAAACCCATTATGACTCAAACCTTGGTAACCTATATTCCAAACCTTCCTACTTTCATTTGATGTTACCTAGGTAAAACTACCTATGTAAATGGGTAAGTACCATCTTTTTCCTTTTTTTTAATGTGTGAAATTTTGTTCAAAGAGAAATTTTTAAAAAGAAATTATTTGGCATATTCCTTGTTTTTTGGGAAAATTTTGCTGAATTTTCCTGAAAAAAAGAATTGAAAAAACTTCACTATATTTCAACTCAAATTTTAGTTTGATAGCATTTAAAAAGCATTTAAATTTTTTTTTTGAGATGAGTTTTAGGAACCTAATTCCATGTACTACTAATTTCTCACTAAATCCTTCGTGGGATGTTCATTATCGATGCAACATCAGAAAATTGCCCACAAAAAAAAAAGATTAGTAAGTATTATATATAATAAGTAAGAGTAGGGAATGTATGTGGATTCTATTTAGGTAGGTAGGTAGGTAGGTAGGTAAGTAAGGTATTGCTGAGTACCAGGTAGGTAGATACATGTCACACAGTTAAAAATAATTAACACATAATTAACCATAGTTAATACATAGTTATGAGACAGAAATACCATGAAAAAGTGTTTCTCTGTCCATATATCATCCATCCATCCTTCAGGTTTGCTGGTTGTGGCTGACTGAATACTCTCACATGCAACGCAGGTGTCAGGAGAGGTTTCCTTTTGACTCGTACTAGTTTCCTTACCCATGGACTCTCAATGTCTCCTGTCTTCACCAACCATGGGGTACATGGGTTGGTTAGACCCCTTTCCCTTGTTTGACAGAAAGCTGTGTAGCTTTTGCAGGTGCTCATCCTACCACTCCAAACTTTTAGGTGGCTGGTTCAGGTTGGTGTCCAGTTCGTTAGAGCATCTCCATTGGCGCTCAGTATGTCACTCTGGATAATAAAAATTAAATGTCTAAGTTTAGCTTTTCTTTCTGCAAGCCCACCAATAAGACTGTAACTGGAATTGCGTATGCGTGGGTACTACTAATAGCAAACCACCTGGACCAATGATTTTGATCGACAATCAGAAATACGGAGATGAAGTCAGGTTCAATTTATTACAGTCTTTTTTGGACGTGCATAACTGTGTTGCTCCCTTTACCAGCCGTCGCAAGCTGCACGAATTTGGTGCAGAAAAACCAATTTCCTGAGCTAAACCAGCACATTTTGACCTTTTTAACAATAAATTTTACTGCCTGGAGTCACATACTGAGCACCCGTGGAGATGCTCTTAGTTGAAAGATGAGTTTCCAAACCAGTGATAAATTAATTAATTAAAAAAAATTTAAGATTTTTTTTTTTCAATTTTCTGATGTTGTGTCATTGGCTAGTATCACAAGAGGGATTTTAGCATTAAATGGCGACCTGTTTAGGTTTTTAGAACGTGTTTAAATAGTACAAAATATTATTAGTTTATAAAAATGCTTCCAAATTAAATTCAGAGTCCAAATGTGGCCAAAAAGAAATTCACAATTTTCCCAAAGCTTGGCAATTTATCCAGAAAAAAAGAGAATATTGCAACATATTCATTTTTTCATTTTGGCAAAATTTTGCACCTAAAAAATTCGATCCCAAATGTGACGGGACTAATATCATCCCCAGTATCCAATATCAAAGTGACTAAGGTTCTAGGTTATATCATGTGTTTTTGGGTGAGTTGAGGGGGGGGCGGCGGAGGAGGGGGGTGTGTTGGTGGGGGATTTATCCGGTGATATTGAAACAAATCCACTCAAGTTCTAGAACTTGCCTCCCTCCTTCAAGTTTCAAAATCCATAATTTTCGTAAGATTTGTTTTGTTGTTGAAACTCAATGCAATGTGAACAAGGTTTCAACTATTTTGTGTTTTGCGGGAGCGGGGAAAGGGGGTAATCATTCCCGTTGGATGAATGTAGTAGCACACAACACTGGTCCTCTACATCCAATCATTTAGATCCAAGGTCAAAATATGGCCCTACCATAGTTAAAGTTGAGTCACTGAATGATGAGATTTTTCTTCTTTTTTACGAGATTTTCTTGACAAAACAACAAACAAGCTGGAAAGACCATTTACTTCAAAATACTCTTTGGAATTATGGCAATCGATGACTTTGCTCATTGCTTTGAAGTAGCCGATAGGTAAGGCGTGTGACTCTTTTTGCATGGAGCGGTTTTTGCATTTTGGGGTCTTCATGTAGGACTTCATGCCTTTAAACCCTTCATGTATTAGAGAATATATGCATCTAGAATTTGTGTTGATTTTTGTTTCTTGAGTTCCTAGTTCGTCAAGTCCCAATTAGGCTCATAAGTATGTAAACCAAAAAGCTTGTTTAACAATTGTCTTATAAGATTATTTGAAAAGTAAGTGTAAAATCATTTGCGAAATCCATGCTTAAATCTACTTCCATGGTAGATTATAGATTAAGTGCAACATGTCGAAAATGCATTGGTTTTGTGAAGTCTATGGTACATTTGAGAGCACCATATTTTAGATATTTGATTTCCAACAAGTGTTTTAATCTCCTTTGCACCCACTTTGTAGAAGTGAACAATGTAAAGAAAAACATGATTTCAATGAACTTGCATATTTCATATTAATGTACTTAATTATTAACATTTATTTCTTGAAAAATTAGGAATCCATTATACTTACATCAATCTTGTAATCCAAAAGAGGGAAAAAAAAAAAACACGTTTAACAAAACTTGAAAATCAATCTAATAACCAATCTAGTATTATTCTAGTGACAAATGACAATGTGTCTACTATTGTGGACTTGATTAAGAGCATGACACATGGATATGAGATTTAGTCATTTATCATAACCGTTAGAATGTGAATTGATCACACCTCTCTCTCCATTTGTGTTACAAAAGTAATAATAATCCATTGTTACATTTTGTTAGGAATCATAGCGCATTGGCTTGGATTGAAATCTAAAGGCCCATTAAGCTCCATGTAAGTAGCATTGTTAAAATCTAAGTACATTGATGATTTGTTTTGCATTGGTTATGTACTTGTCACTCAATATATTTAATGTTTCACCGCAAGCTTCTTATATGGTAAATTGCTCTTTCAATTGCAAGCAAATGACACATAAAATATCATTATGTCTAACAAATATTCTACAAATTTGGTAAGGAAGTGGCAAAATTTCTCCAAAGTGCCAATTTAAAAAGAAAGTGAATAAAAACATGATTCACAAAGATGAAACCTAAGTTGAAGAACATGTTTGTTAATACAAGCAAAGAATCTCATAATCTTGGATTAAAAAATTGAAGTATGTCATTTAAGTTGGCAAATGCCACCAAATTTGTTCTAAAGTGGAAAGAACTTCCAAGTTGGTTGCAAGGTTTATGCAACCTACCTCTAGAAACAATACTTTATCTAGAAACTAGTTGTTTCTCATAAACGTTCAATCGAAGCATGTTACAACACTGTTATGGCATTTGAAGTTTTGTTATGGGATTGGATTCAATGCTCCAAAGTGTGAGAGTGTTCTTAGCATTTGTCAAACAAATAAAGAATAGTAGTTACAACATGGTCGTGGGTTGGGGAATCTTGTTCATATTTTACTCTTTTAGCTATGTTGAACATTACATGCCATATTTCTTTTGGAGCATGGATCATATAAATAAATAAATAAGTAAAATAATAATATAGAATTATAAAGCAACAAGATAAAATGCTTACAATAGGTTGTTTGTTTTTTGTTTTTATTTTTTGAACCAAGATTTGGAACTAGTGGGTCATGTTTTTGGAAGTGCCCTAAAATGCTTTGCTCCTACTCAAGCTCCAAAATCCAAGTCACAATTTTGGACACAAGTTACAAAGGTGGTTCTAGATGACAATGCCAAGTAATAACAACAACAACAACAAAAAGATGAGTATCCCAAAATAAAAAAGAACAAGATTTGCGGATCTTTCAATCCCGTTAGATCCTAGACGTAGTATGGTCATGACTTTGTTGGGAAAGGTTGCCCTTACATGGTACTTGAACTCTCTCCTCGGGGTAGGCTTTTGAAAGCCTAAAAGACGTGTGGGTGGAATGTAAACAACCCAAGCATTTGCTTCCAAGAGATTCGAGTATTATGATTCAAGTAATAATATGGAATTGTAGAAGAACAACACATGCTTAGCATGGAAACCTCCTTAGTGTAATAAGTACCTGTTATTTATGAGAAATAATTGGTTACCGAGATTTTTTTTTAATTTTTTTTTAAAAAATCAAAATTCTAACGGTCTGAATTCTGACAGACCCAATTTGAATTTTTGAGAATTTCACAATTTAAAAGAAGTTGTAAAAGGTTCAAAAATATATTTTATATTTATAATTATATTTATGTTGAGGGATTAATAGTAAGCACAGTGAAAGGAGCTTTGACCTTGTTACAATGGGTCGGGGGATTTCAGTTGCAGACAAACCTGGCCAGCTACTTGGGTTGGTGCAAAATTATTCAATTTTTTTTTTTTTTCAACTCACCCTTGTTACGAATTATTTGCCATTTTGAACACATGAATGATATGGGCAATATGAGTGATATGAGTGATATGGGCAAATAGCATAGTAGAAACTTCGGAGAAACAAGTGTTTTGCACCACGAGAAGCCTCTATGATTCCCACTTTGTGCACAACAAACAATAGCTCCTTTTTGTTATTTCTTTGTTGCCTTTGCCTTTGTGTTTGACCAAGTTTGTCGCATTCTTTTCCACCAAATAGAGACCATATCATCAATGCACACATGAGCTTTCTTTTGAGTACATCTATGGTGGAGTGTGTGCATGTGGGGGAGCTTTTTCTTCCAATTTGGAACACTCTTTCTTTCTTTCTTTCATAACTTAAAAGTGGGTAGCCTACCTGCATGCATTTGGAATACATGCCAGCCAGCCAGCAACTAGTCTCTCTTGGTTGGTTAGTTGATCTTCAAAATTGTTTTTAAAAAACTCTGAAAAAACCCTCAAGTTGAGATTCATCATGTTCAATTATTGTTAAGCTCCTTTCCCCTTTACAACTCCTCTCCTCAGACCATTAGCACAGGAACTCGGATGATGGATGATGATCCCACACCATATTCTCTTTACTTGTTGTAACCGATCGATCTTGTGGTTTTTTTTATTGGTATTGCCTACCAAGGCAAAAGGATATTATTGTGTTTCGATTCATTATAGAGTATAGTAGCTTAAGGGATTTTTATAGGCCCCCTAGGTAATAAATAATAGGTCTATTTTTATATGAGGATTTTTGAAAGATGGTATTTTGGCTTGTGTTGGAACTTGAGATCAGTTATATAGAGTTATGATATCTTGAAGGATTTTGGTTTCAATTCGAGGATTTTTTTTAAGATTATATTTTTGCATGGTGAAATATTTGGACTTCCGTAATTCTTCTTTTGCCTTAAGATCCTTTTTAATGTAAATGGCAAGGCCCCAGGGTAGGTTTTTTTTTTAAAAAAAAATTTGGGACCACACAGGTTATCAATATCAATATGAAAAAAATGAGTGCCAAGTAGGTTATCAAATAACTGATCAATAACTGTTGGTTAACCTGCTGGTTATACACCAGTTATAGGGTTTTTTTTTAAATGATTTTTTTTTTGTTTAAATTTTTTTATGTATTAGTATTTAAAGATTAATAGCCTACCTGGATGACCCAATTATCATCCAGGTAGGTTATTAATAATTGAGTTGATAGCTAGGTTGATAACCAAGTCAAAATTCAATAACCGACCAACACTGGTTAGAGTCGGCTTTAGTTGGTTTTTTTTTTAAAATTTAATTTAATTTATTACCCCAAAGGGTATCAAATACCCAACCTTTGAAAAATAAATGGACTTGCATAGTATTGATTTCAGTCTCTAAACTTACCAATTTCTCGGAATACTTGCCTATTGTGGATAAGGGGGCGATTTTTAGAATAATTCAAGGCTTTAACAAGACCAATGCCAATAAGTCTTAAGTACAAGGTTTTCAAAATGCAACAACCAATGTGTTTTAGGCTATGACAATTTAACTTTGGGCAAATCTTATGGCAATTAAATTTGATGACATTGGGTGCATGATACATCACCAAACAAAAAGAAGAAAAATGTGGTGTCATCATTTTTTTGGGGGTTTTAATCCCAAGATAGAATTTGACTCCCTTTGTAGTTCTAACTCATAGAACTAGCATTTAGGTGGTTGCAAATGAACTAATTCATTGGTTCACTAGCTTGCCATGCCGATTCACTAGTTCCCCTCACCTAATAAACCAAACCCAAAAATTTCACCCACCCACCCCCTTCTCCAAGCAAAAAATTGTGAGCCTCTTTGTTGCATACTACCTTGGTTCACTAACTATCAAGACTCTTGTGTCATGATTATGTTCTTCCTCAATTTTCAATGCAATGCAACCACTCCAAACTACCCATTGCAATCACTCCATATAGCCGCCAAATTTGAATTTTGGAGGGGTACACTACACACTCTCCCTTTCATATAAGTTAAGAGTTTCGAAGCTAATTATGGAACTTTTCTTTTTGTTCTTCCGTGTGAAACCTAGGGTTGCCAAACTATTGAAGAATAGAAGGCACAAAGGATGAACGAAGGGCGTCAACAAACTAAAGGAATAATGGCTCATCGGTTGACTTCAATTGGAAAGCCTATTTAGTCGGTTGGAATCATGTTTGTGAGATTTGGAATATACAATTGTAGCTTGAATGATGGTTTGAAAAAAACCACTCAATTGTGTGCAAGGTTGTCATTGTAGGTAAATACCAAAAAACTTATACACTTGTATAAGAGAAACTTAGATGGTGGGAAAGTCTAACCTAGTTGTTGGGAGTGAGGGAGGGAGGGATGTTT
>Ga0209611_10004933_pt1 | contig 22622 bp, 18 predicted proteins | sample S1TSphgellanicum_3_FD_187693 | JGI IMG/M metagenome (GOLD analysis project Ga0209611, IMG submission 187693) | Host-associated microbial communities from peat moss isolated from Minnesota, USA - S1T2_Fc - Sphagnum magellanicum MG (SPAdes) (version 2) | ecosystem: Host-associated > Plants > Peat... | reverse complement strand
GTAGGGTGCAGATTTTTAAAAATATAATTTTGAGTAGATGGGTAGGGTCTGAGTATCCCCTATCATATACCCTTGGTTAGGAATTTTAAAAAGGTAAACAAATTTCTGTTATTTAATATAAAAAATAAAAAAATTCTCACATTTTGAAATTTATTTAGACAATTTTGATACGTCTAAATCTAGTGAGAAAATGCACACATATGATGTCAAATTACAACAATAAAATTGCATAATGTTTTTTAAAAAATTAATTCTTAAACATATATAAAATGAAAGGCCATTAAGACCAAATTGAACAACATGTCACTTGCCTTACTAAACATAAATGCAAATCTAAAAATTAAAATCTACAATATGAACAAGCTCAATATTGTGATCTAACCAATCTTCAAACTTTAGTTCTAACCCACGACGATTCAACAACAATGAGAGCACACACATAACTCATCACATTCTTTCTCAATACTAAACACCTTGTAAAACAATCACACATAAGAGTGACGACGATTTTAGGGTTTAGGCGAACCTTACCCTAACAAGATTTACCAAGTTACATACATGCCGGTTCAACCATGGCCCAAACCATATGGGATAACAAATGAGGTATCATTGGGAACACCTTAGGGAGCAGATTGGAAACCTTGAAAAACATTGGGGAAAACTGATGGGAACATCTTGGGAGCTTGATGGGAACATATTGGGAACATACCCCCAAAAGAAAAGAAAAAAATCCCCCGCCCACCCCCAAATCCCAAAAGAAAAAAAAAACTAAGCCATGCTGAACCTTCCTTCTCATTGGCTACATGAAATTTCTATTTCCAAAACGGTCTGTCACCATTTTCAACCTGGGCTAATATTAACCCCAAGCTTCAACCCCCGTATTCAACCACCCGAATCAGAAGCATGGGCAGCAACACGGAAAGTTTGGGTGGTAGACCAATAGGGGGGGAGAAGAGGTGTTTCTTCTTCAAGTAGTATTTGTGAAGAAGAGAACCCTTTAATAGGTCTTGGCCCGAGCACCCCCATCACCTAAGAAAGCTTGAAAAACATAACCAGAGTTGAGTTAGGTGTTTCAAGACATTTAAGGTACCTTGTCAAATTGCCTTGGGTTCGAGTTGAGGTTGTTGTGTTGGGGTAAATGGTAAGAGCATCTCCGTCGGTGGTGCTCAGTATATAACCCTGCAGAAACATTTTTCACACCCAAGTTTAGTTATTTACTCTTTTGCAACCCCACCCATAAAACTGAAACTGGGACAGCAAATGGATGGGGGAGTGCTGGTAATAGCAAACCACCTGGACGAATCATTATGATGAGCCAACACTAAACATGGCCAACCTACTACACAAGGCGATCAGTTTTGGACATGGAGAGATTTTGACATCTAGTTTTGACGTCCTGTAAATTCTCCCTTTTCTTTTTTCTTATTCCCTTGTACATTTTCCAAATCTAGGGTGTTTTTATGATTAAAGTTTTGCAAGGTTGGAGCAGTAGTCGGATCATATTTAACCCTACACTCTTTTCAACAGGTGCACAGCGTTTCTGCATCATTCACCAGCCTTAGTTTAAACTATGCAATCATGCAGAGCCAAAAACTATTTGCCTGAGCCAAACTGGCATGTTTTGACTTTTCTTCATCCAATTTGACTATGAAGGTTCACATACTGAGCACCGTTGCAGATGCTCTAAAATGAGTGGGGTGAGATGTTGTGTATGGACATCATGGGGTGTTTGTGGGGTGGGGGTGCGGGAGGAATTATTACTTGAGTTCCAATAGTCGACATGAAGAAAAAGCAGAGAAAGTATGCCACCATGCATGGGAAATAATTTAATTTGAACTTGAACAAGTTGCAAATCATTGGGTTGGTAGTGCATGTTAAATGCAAGTTGAAATTTGCATAGTTCATGAAGAACTTTCATCTTTTTAGGCAAAGGATATCTCATGAGAGATTATTAAATGCATGAGGTAGTTGTTCAATTTCATTAAAGTACCCAACAATCCTTAGAAACATTGAAGTGATTTGTCAAGCTTTATCATGGGTTAGTAAGTGTATGTATGAATTGGATCTTTTCTATCTATACATTTGACATTGCAAAATCTAGGCTACCAAGGTTTATTTTATGTAAATTCTTGTGATGAAGTAAGTAGCCTAATATAACTCCGGATTGTCAAAGTTAGACTAGTAGTGTTCATCATGTTTTCATGGTAATTACAAGGTTGCAAACAATTCCTTATTCCACTAACATTCTTAGAATAAGGTGTGAATGGTAGTACTATAAGTAATTTCCCTCTATGGAAGGTGCAAGTGTGGGTGGATGTCTTGCTCTAGTATGGGGAAGTCTAATTTGGCTTCCAAACTAATACTTGGTGTTGTAGATGGCAAGATAATTTTTCAAAGAGCTAAATTCAATGGTACTAATCCGTAGTTGAAACAAAATCACATGGCCCTTTCATGTTAGGGGGTACAAATGTGTCACCTAAGGATGAGCTTGATAGTGCAAACCCTAATGTTTAGGGTTCACACTATCATGAAACCCAAATTGTTCACTTAGCCCTAATGTCTAGGGTTGATCCCTTTTTTTGTAACTCTTGATGTACATAAATTTCTATGGGCACAACCCCTTTGTACACATATGTCTAAACGCTAAACCCTATGGGTGCACCTATGAGCTAATTGATAGAATGAACAATATACACCCATATTAGGTCTTTACACTAACTATCATGAAAAGTAAGTTGAAAAATGGGTTGATAACACAATTGAATCTAGAGATAAGAATGCATGCATAAAAGATTTTCACTCTCAAAACTTTTCCTTTTGTCGCAAAATTCAAACTATGGAATGTGAAGAAGATTTGCCATGTAGCAAAGACCTAGAGGTTGTAGTTTTGGCAATAGAAGTTTAGAGCCTAATAAACCCCTTTCCATAACCCAATTGTCTCTTTCAATTTCTATTGATCTCTTGTGAATATAAAGGTTGGAACTACAAGTTCAAATTTGTATTTGCTTTTTTAGTGCATTACAAGTTATTGGTTCGATTGATAGAAGATTTGTGTATGCATTCTCATTGTTTCTACTTGACTTGAATTTTGCATTTTACTTTTACTTCCCTTTTGTGGTGGCAATTGCTTTAAAGGTTAGAAGGTTCAATTCTCCAAAGAGATTTAAACCCTTAGGTTTCTACTTCCTTTTTCATGTGGTTGTCAATTTTTTAACTTCAAGTATCACATGTTTGCCAAATAAATTACATTGTCCATACATTAATTGCTTCTAATTCACATTTAAAAATTTAAATTTAGAAGCCTATACTCAACATAGTCTTGCTTAAGTAGTCACCTCATTACCTTGAAGAAATGCAATGTTGTAAAAATCACATTGGCTAATTCCAAAAATTGAAATAAAATCATTTAGTTACATTTTAAAAGCATTTAATGATTCAACGAACTTTAAGAGCCTACTCATCATCAACTAGTGGCACAACATGAACAAAAATGTCAATAACAACAAAATATAAATTAATTTGAATAATGATAAATTAATGATAAATTAATGTTAAAGTATTCCTATCCTTCTCATGTGATAGAGTAAAAATGAAAAGGAGGATCTAGGCTAAAACCCAAGCCCACTTTATGGACAACACTAATATCCTTAATAAACACAAACTCAAATGTCAACAATTCCAAGCTTGGTATATTGATTTAATATATCTTTTGGGTAACGGGTGGTATATGAATTTAATGTAGTAATTGGGTAAGTGAAAATGTAAAATTTCAAAAAAATACTTGAGGTAAGTGAAAAGTATCTAGGGTTTAAACATTTTTGAATTTGGGGTAAGGTAAATGACAAACATTTTCCATGTTCACAAGGTAAGGGTAGGGTGAGTCAAAAGTTGTATAAAAATATGTGTCCCATATGGCACATTGACAAGTGGAGAAAAAATATTAATTGTGCAATTGTTATTCAGTGGAAACATGTACATATTAAATTAAAAAATCATACAATAAATAAATAAAAATAATGAAAGTTGAAACCATTCAATGCTTTTAGCAATACATTGAATGGCATTTTTATAGTGACACATGGTAATAGAATTAATGATCTTGTTTGTGGTGAAAATTTGCCATTTTATTTTAAGAAAAAAAAACCTCCCAAGCAACATGGTCATGAGAACTTTTTGAAAAATTTCCAAAAAACTCACCACATTTCTATGAAGACAATTATGAAACTGCCAAGATTTTTGGAGGATTTAGGCATATTTTTAGCTTTCTTCTTTTGAAATCCTCATATTTGGCTAATGGGTTCTAGTGGTTTGCCAACACAATTCCTAAATTTTGTACTTCTCAATTTGCCTTGTAGCCAAATTTGGCTAATTTTTTTGGTGGGTGATTGCCACTTTTGGTGCAACTTGAGATTTTTTTTTAAAAACACACTAAATAGAATCTTTTAAATATAATAACTAAGTCCACAAACATATGGTAACTAATATATATATACACATAAGTTAGTCACCATATTTTGAACAAATCCATCATAAATGTGTGCATTGCAAAATATGAAAATACATGTATGCTATATGATGATTTTGGCATATATCCTCTTCATACCCACATCAAAACAATTGCTTTTCCAAAAGGGGGTTCACCCTCAAATCTTAAACTAACTGGGTAAAAATGAGTTTAAAATCAGATAAGTCTGAGACACCTACCGACCACACCAGGGTTGGGTAAATAGAAGGGTAGTAATCAAAATTTACCAGCTGGGTAAAAAAAATTTAAATTTAAATTAAAAAAAAAGTAAATAAATACATTAAAAAAATATATATATATATATATATCCGATTGAGATATCATGGTAAAAGACTTACCTGCCCTGGTTGAGAAAAGATGAGAAAGTACTCTCAGATGTAATGATAAAAAAGAATTGTCACAAGGAAAAGAATGGTACGAGGATGAATTCGGTAGTCATTTTTCAGTTGGTAAAAAGCTCCAAGAGTTTTCTTGGTGAATTTGAAGGTACACTTACAAAAAGAGTAAAATTGTATGAGGCATTTTTGAAATGAAATGCTCGCAGATTTCTCTGTATGTGTGCTTGTATAGTGCATATGCACTATTGTATCGCACTTATTACTAAGTAAGTCACTCACATCAGATTGTCTGGATAAGAGGGTCTCTTCTGAATTCAACAACAAGCAACAATCCAAGATAAGAAACTGTTGAAAAATGTTAGTTAAACATGTGTCCACAATACTTTACTACTAGTAGTAGTTGATTAATAGTTGATTCTCACCACAACTCTTGAGAAGTCAGCAGCAACCCAGTAAAGAAACAAAAATTTATGGAAAGTGTTGAAACATGGGCACTACTACTATTAGTACTACTAAACTATTGAATGAATCGTGCGTCCCAAATCTCTTCTTCATAACACAACAAACACCAAATAATAATATAAAATTGTGATTGTCAGAAAGTTGGGAAAATTTTAAATAAAATATAATAAAAAAATCACCCACCCACAAACCCATTTGCCCACTCACCAACCCGCATGCAAGTGTTATAAGAGACCTTGGAAAAAAAAAAACAAAGGATTTAAGTGCTCAACATTTCTACCCAACGTTTGTACTTTTCCACCCACCCACATGCAAGGAAGGAATGTGATGAGGGGGAGAAAATGGAATTGAAGCACACAAACATTTAGACCCAACATTGTCTCCCCAACAAGCACAACACAAAATACACATACATATATATCACCACCACCACCACCAACAAGAACAAGAAGGGGTGTGTCACATTATGGGCTTGCCATTTACATTAAAAACGATCTTAAGAAGGCAAAAGAAGAATTATGGAAACTCAAATATTTCACCATGCAAAAAATATAATCTTCAAAAAATCGTCTAATAGAAGAAACCAAAATCCTTCAAGATATTATTATAAACTCGATTATAACTAATCTCAAGTTTCAACACAATTTAGCCAAAATATCATCTTTCAAAAAGCCTCATATAAACAAAACTAGACCTATTATTTATTATTATTACCTAGTAGGGGCCTATAAAAATCCCCTTAAGCTAGCTACTATACTCTAGAATGAATCTAAACACAACAATAAATCCTTCTTGCCTACCAGCCAACAAATATGCAACAAAATGCACATGTGTTTGGGGCTGACTAACAACAAAGACTTCTTCTCTTCTCTTCTCTTCTCTCCTTTGACACTACTAGACTGACTACAAAAGTCTTTGTCCAAAATTGTTTTTTGCAGAAACCCACAAAACAAAACCAAAAACAAAAACAAAAACAAAACAAAAAAAACTTCCCTCACTCCACTGCACTCCACACTCCACACTCCTCACCAGACTTCCAGACTCCAGAGTCCCACACTGATGATGACAGAGGATGGCAGAGAAAGGAGATTTTGGCAGTGATGAGTGATGAGACCTGATTTGCCACAAAATCATGTTGTGTGTGCACTAGTAGTAGTACTAGTCTGAGCTGATCTGTGTGTGTGTGTGAGAGAGAGAGAGAGAGACCCCTGGCAAGCTTTGTACCTCATCATCATCATCATCATCCTCACTGCTGCTCACAAGCCTCAGGCCATCATCAATAGTCACCAGGTTGAAAGCTTCTTCTTTGAACCTTTGGGAACCTTTTTTGTCTGGTGGGTGAGTGGGTGGGTACGTGTTCACAGTTAATTCTGCCCTGGATTAAACTACTACAACACTCTTTCTTTCTCTCGTGTATGTTTTCTGTGATTTGCATGAATTGAAATGCTTGTTTTTGTTGTTGTTGTTTCTATTTTGGGTTTTGATCAACATGTGTGTCTCCTCCCCCCCCTCCCATTGGCTTTTGTTGCATGTCAGTAGTCATGATCTGCCTTAAATGGTCTTGCAACAAACCCTGCTTTTTTCAGGTATTGTTCTTGTGTACTGGTGTATAATAGTGTATATGTTTTGCTTCTGCTACTACTACTTGATCTGCCTACTCTTTGTCTTCTATGTTCAAGGTGGATTGCAAAGTTTTGATTGCAAGTAACAAGGATAGTACTGCAAGTTGTCTGTTTCTCTGAGTGTTTTTGGTTTCTTTTTTTGGGTTTGTCCATTTGCAAGGAAGGCATCAGTTTGCTTCAGAATGTCCTGCATAAAATTATGGTTTTCTTGATCTCCTGCAACTCTTTTGAGGTTTGCTCTTTAAATGTGGATTCTTCATTTAATAATGTTGACGAAACTTCCACAACAAAGTTTCCACTTTCCAAGTTGCAGGAGAGATCTCCTCTGTCCTTCCTTGTGTGTGTAATGTGTGTGTATGTGGACCCATTTGCTACAGACAAACTTTCCTTCAGGCTGAGCATTGTCAGAGATTTACAATCTTCAGGCCCTTTTTTGTTGTCATTCGTTCTCTCCATGATGTGCCCATTTATCCAAGCAAAATATTACTCCTCTACATATTCATGTGCTGCAGGTGCTGTGTCTGGAGTTGTTTGTGTGTGTGTGTGTGTGGGTGGTGGGTTCACAAATGGGTTCAAGAAAAAAAACACCCATGAAATAAAAATGATCCAGAGTACATACTTTCTATGACATCCATCAAAATTTATTTGTATGATCCTGCATGTCTGCTGCAGGTGTGGAAGCTGCTTCTTCCTGTTTTTTTGTTGAGGTTTGTTCATAAATTGCCACATGGGTGCTTGCGAGGATGAATTAGGAGAAAATGGGTACACACACAATGAGGCAGAAGCGATCGAGAAAGGCACTATCAATGGAGAAGCAAACAACAATTACAGCAAACAGCAGCAGCAGCAAGAGAAGAAGACAATTGCAAGCGCCGGATCTCTACATAGCCTTTGGAAGAAGACAATTTGGCATGGAGGCTCAGTTTATGATGCTTGGCTCAATGCTGTTGCAGCACAAGTGAGTCTAAGTGATCTTCAATTGGATCTTGTGTGCTTGCTTGATCACATGATAGAAATGGGTTATGATTTTTTTCCTTTTGATGCTCAGGAATGAATTGTTGCAAAGAATTAAGAGAGAAATTTTCGAGCTTATAAGCAATGATCAATCAATCAGTGAGAGATTCACTAATGGAATGACCAACCTGTGACGAAGAAAAAGAAGAAGAAGAAGATTACCTATGTGGCTCGAATGATTGATTGTGAAGTTCTTGGTCATCTTTATATGAATTTTTTTTGCAGGTTGGGCAAGTGATTCTTTCAATGCCAACATCATATTCGCAGATGGGGTACAAATGGGGTGTCTTCTTCCAAATCTTCTATTTCAGCATAGGAATGTACACATGCTACTTACTTGCACGTCTGTATGTGGAGTACCGAGTTCGCAAGGAACGAGATGGAGTTGACTTCAACAGACATGTGATACAGGTTTTTTTTCTTTCCCCCCCCCCCCCCCCCTTCTTTTTTTTTTTTTTTCCCCCCCCCCCCCCTTTTATAGATTGTGTCAATTCTATCTTAGCCTTGTTTTGGATCTGAGATTTTGCCCCAGGGACATAAGAGAGTAACATGTGTAGTTTTATATTGTTTTTCTACATGATAGATACATACTCTTGCTATGATCATGAAATTTTGAAAATGGGTTTTCTGCGGGACTTGAGGAGATTGTGTTTTGCAAGTAGATATGTTGTTTACAAGTGTAGAACCACCCTGATGTGTATGGTATATGGATGGCTAACCTGACATGAGTGTAATTCTGTAAGAGGAAGAAAGGCCAGAATTGGATGTCTGATGGGTTTTTCAGATGTTGTGGATGATGTGCAGTATCATGAGGTTCTTGGTTCACTCGTTGGTTTGTGGGCACAAAGAGTTGCTCTGTTTTTCAACATTGTGACTGTTGGTGCAGTTGCTGTTGTTCAGATCATTGCATGCGCTAGGTATAGACTGCTAGCATTCAACTCATTTGGTCTTCAATCATGAAGGAGTCCTGTAGGCTGCTGCTTAAGGTGTTCAAATTGTTGCTGTAATTATTTTAGTATATAGTTAAGGCACTTGTTCATATGAAGCGTTCTTATGCTGAGTGATGAGAGAGAGAGAGAGAGAGAGAGAGAGAGAGTTTTTTCTGGGTGCTGCAAAACAATAAATAAATTTCTGTGGGACATTTTCTGATTTTTTTTTTGGTGGGTTTGGCAGCAATGCATATTACCTAAACCCTCATCACAATAAGAGGACATGGACAATAGTTTTTGGCGCTATCTCTCTGGTAGTCATCCTCCTGCCCACCATCCACAACTTCCGTATTTGGTCCTTCTTGGGAGTGTTGACCACCACATATACAGCTTGGTACATGTTCAGCACATCCATTGCACATGGGCAGGTAAATCTTTTACTCAACAGAAAATGTGCCAGATCCATCACCATCATGTTTTCAATGGCAAAATATTGTTTGGTGGAGATGGGCTAGTGTAAAAGCTGTGGCATTAGGATATATATGCTGGATCATCTGGCAATCTTAAGGTCTCACTGATGTTAATAACACCCATGAAAATATTGTATAAAAATATGGAATGGAAACACCACATGTTATCTTTCAAGGTTGGCAGTCGTACTAATTAGCATGAGTTTTTGCATGTTTGATTGGAAATGTAGGTTCCAAATGTGAAGCACTCGGCTCCGATAGACTTGCAAAGCTTTTTCACTGGCACAACAAACATTCTGTTTGCCTCTGGAGGTCATGCTATTACCATGTATGGGCAGTAAACCCGAAACCCTAAATCCAAATGCAACTAGAAATTCAATAACTTCAGACTCCTGATTCCCCCTAGTAGTGATGACTGAAACCCATTGAAGTTGTTAGCAGACTTTGACAATGGGTTTTTCCCCTATATCCGGTGAGGATTTCAGGACGATGGAAACTCAAGTCTACCTGCTCATGCATGTGTGCCAGTATTGGTTTTGAGGAATTGGGGTTTCACTCAATCCTCGATGTTGTGTGCAGAGAGATAATGCATGCGATGTGGAAGCCAGCCAAGTACAAGTATGTGTATATAGCTTGCTGCTTCTATGTATTTTCCATCACGATTCCACACTCACTCGCTGTCTATTGGGCTTTTGGAGACGAGCTCTTGCACAAAAACAATGCATTTGCAGTTCTTCCTTCATCAAATGCCCGCAGCACTGCCATCATTTTCATGATCATGCACCAGGTATGTTAATTGCCCAATTACTGTAGATTCATTTTGAGACTTTGTTCCCAGACCCAGTCTGTACATACCCAGTCTGTACTCTGTGAATCAAGCATGATAATCATCCACCCGTGTCACATAATTTGCAACTTCATTCAAGAAATTCAAGTGAGATGATTGCAAATTTTTGTCAGATTAGGTACATGATGGATGGATGGTGATATGTGTATTGCATTTTTCTTTTCCAGGCAGTGGCATTCGGGTTGTACATTATGCCCCTCAACTTCATGTGGGAGAAACTCTGGGGGGTGCATCAATCACCATACCTTGTCAGGGTGCTAGTGCGAATGCCAGTGGTTCTCTTGCTCTGGTTTTTAGCCCTCGCATTCCCCTTCTTTGGACCTCTCAACTCTTTGATTGGGTCTCTCTTCATGAGCTTCTCCACTTTCATCATCCCTTCCATTGCATACATCATCACTTTCTGGACACCGAAAGCTCGTGAGGTACACTATGCTAAACTCTCAACATTCTCTTTATTCTAATCTGGCTTTAATTAAACTTTTCTAATTCACAATGTTGGTTCTGTTTTTTGTGTGGCACAGAATGAGGCTGAGAAGCCAAATAAACCAAGAAGAATTGTTGGGTGGCGGGGCATGGTGGTGCTCAACTTGATGGTTGTTTTGCTGATCTTCACTTTGGGTACCGGATTCGGTAGCTGGGCAAGTGTGGAGGATGTAATTGATCAAATTAAGACTTTTGGGGTTTTTCAGAAGTGCTATCAATGTTAACCCCGCAAGCAGAAGAACACACTGCTGGTGCTGGTGCTGGTGCTGCTGTGTGTGTGCATAGTGAATTTTAGTCTAGCCTTAGAAAATCCATGCCAATGGATCATCATACGAGTTATCCTTGTCAGCTGGTGCTCAATCGGGGGGAATGCTTTGCACAGCTTTGCACATTCAACAGGGATCCTGTGATCTTCTTGCTACCAGAGTAGGAATCTTTTATTGAAGAATTGTATACATGATATGCTCAACATACTGTGCTTGTCACTAATGTTCAGCATTTAATAGTTTCCCAGAAGTGGTAGGTCAAAAGTTGACATTGTTCCCAATCAAAATCTTGGAGTTGAAAGTTGTATTGTAATTCCCAAAAACGCAAAAACTGCATCAAGGATGTCTCGCTTGGAAGCTTGGGAAAGCCCTTGATGAGTAGGGGTGTGCATGGAGCTGAATTTGTAATGTTTAAACCTACACTGCAAGAGTTGTTGAATTCAAAATGATAGGGGAACTAAGTCCCGCTCCTTGTACTCTTGGAAAGCCCTCAATGAGTAGGGTTGCATAGAGGTGATTTTGTAATTTTCAGACCTAAGGTGCAGGCAATATTGAATTTTCAGTGATTGTTTTCACTGGAAATTTTAGTAAAAATCAAGAACTAAAAATATAATGGAAATTGGGTTTCAGACTTAGGTCAAAATAAGGTGTACCATTTGCCCTTTCAAGATTCATTCAATATTACAATAAGCGATCAATGCCCAGGCTGCATATTTTTTTAATGTGAAATGAATCTGATAAAATAAGCAGGCAAGAAAATACAATGGCAGTTCCCTTCTAGTAGCCTTAAACAAACAAGCTGCACCAAAAAAAATTACATCCCACAAAATTTAGCATGTCCTGCTTTGGAGATACCAGATTTGTATTGTAGACGATGACCCATTTGCTCAATTGCTGAAGTGAAACAATGTATTGAAGCAGAGAGCATAGAATGCAGTTACTTATTACTACCCAACATCCTCTGGAGATGAACAGAAGATCTTTTTGCTTCCCTTATTATTGCAAGCAAGATTTAAAAGCTCCAAAATTCATGGTTTTTTCCAAATTACACTCGTGTCCCATGTTAACAGAGGTGGATACTCTTGCATACCCTACAGGGTAATCTACTTCTCTGAATCAATGTCCTTGATTGTCAAGGAAGCTCTCCTAGGGCTAGGCAAACCATACAAAACCTCAGTCAAACAAAACAAATTGCCCCTCATCCACCTTACTTGTGGCTGTGTTGTAGTTTGCAAAAATTGCTCCAATGCCCCCCTCATACAGCCCTTGCTTTTGTGTTTGTTTTGCAAAAATTGCTCCAATGCCTTCTCATAAAGCCCTTGCTTTTGTGTTTGTTTTTGCAAAATTGCTCCAATGCCTCCTCATAAAGCCCTTGCTTTTGTGTTTGTTTTTGCAAAATTGCTCCAATGCCTCCTCATAAAGTCCTTGCTCTTGTGTTTGTTTTGCACATGGTTCAAAATTTTCAGTCATTTAAACTGCAAACCCTATTGCAAACCCCCCTGATGAATAAAGTGCAGAGAAAAGATGATGACACTAGTCAAACAAGTCATCATCTTCATCATTGTTGAAGTCATTCAACTGGTTGAAACCAATGTCATCTCGTTGAAGAGCTTCAGCAATGGCCTGTTCATTAGTATGATCATCCTCAAAAACTCCTGCACTGTGGTGAAAATATTTCTACCATTTTATGTTATGTTGGGGTAATTCGAATGACAGAAGCCGGGATAGCTCAGTTGGTAGAGCAGAGGACTGAAAATCTGAAATTCTTCAGCCCTGATATCCCACTGAGGCTGCTGCCACTTCTCCTCTTCCAAATCCCTCTGGATGGTGTTGCTGATGGGCCAAACAATTCAGAGAAACTGAGCTAGCAATATGAGCATAATCCAAAGCTTACCCCTCTGATTCACATTCGGGCCACCAATCAGCTTTGTGTTGATGAAAATCGATTTGCTGCTCTCACTTGTGGCAACCTTGGCAATCCACTCCAACAAGCTGATGAGCCACACAGTGCCATTTTCCCCTCTATAGTTGACATTGCAATGGCCCCTATTCTCCCCTAATGCTACAGGCACATCTGTATCACTCTTCTTCAGACCTGATGCATGTCAGATGACTCCCTGCAAAGCTGCAGATCGTTTCAAGGCAAAGTCAAGGTATTCATCTCCATGATCAGCCAGCAACAATTGTGCATGAGTGAGAACAAGGATTGCAATTCCCGCAAACAATTGGGGGAATTGCAATGGTTTGGGTTTCTCCGAACAATTGGGTGATGGCTCTGATGACTTGCATGTCCAGATTGCCCACATGATAACTGTCTAGCTGATCAACATACAAGAACACATCAATGGTTTTGTTCAAGAGGAACCTGCGAATGATACCTATGTCCTGATCATTCAAACCTCCTCCTTCCACCAAGCCTAGAGTGTTAATGATGTTGAGAGTGAAACTAGTTCTTGAACGTGCATGTTGGAAGGCCTTTGTGGTCTCTGACTGGAATGCACTCACAACTGCCACTCTCTCATCAATCAGAGAATTGACAGTAGAGCTTTTCCCTACACCTCCTTTTCCCATCACCAGTGTCCACATTCTGCTACCGTAGCTTGCCAAGGATGTTGATTAGCACTGTCTGTATTGCAATAGGGAATTGTTGCAATCTAGTCCACTCCCGCACTTGTTGTTGAGTAGCGGTTGTTGTTGCCATCACCTTCGTCCTAATAATATTTACACAACTGAATGTCAGAGGAAGCAGTAGCTCCAAAGGATTTCAGTTCAGTTCTTCAACGAAGCTCTGCGCCATAAACCCTAACCCTAACTGAAGCTCTTCTCTTCAACGCCCTCTCTCTCTCTTTCTCTCTCTCTCAGAATTTGCTGCTTGTTGTAAATTCCTACTTCTTGTTAGCGTTGTCGTTGCCATCACCTTCGTCCTAATAGTTTTACATAACTGAGTGTCAGAGAAAGCAGCAGCTCATGAGGATTTCAGTTCTTTTGTTCAACGAAGCTCTGCGCCATAAACCCTAATCTTAACCCTAAGTGAAGCTCTTCTCTTCAACGGCTTCTCTCTCTCTCACACACAATTTGCTACTTGCTGTTATTTCCTGCTTCTTCAGCGACGTATCTACCAGGGCTTGACAACTGATGCTGCTGCTCTTTACTCTTCCTTGGACACTCTGAGACTCTAGTGTCATTTTTCTCCTCTCATTCTTCGCTTAAATCTCTGAACGTATTCTCCGTCTTCTGCGCTTGTGTTCTTTCAGAGTATCTGTCTCGGGAAAAAAACAAACACTTCCTGTGATGTGAAAATTAGTGGATTTCATTGAAGCTTCTTTTGCGGCTAAAGATGTTTTTCAAAGTAGTATACTATACACACTCAGGCTATGGTAAACTGGTGGTATGTTGTACATGCATTTCATTTGAGGGAGGATATCAAGTAGTAAGGAAATTCTATACTTGCAAATGGAAATCCTTTGTGGATATCCAGTTCTGATGTTTCCAATTCTATACTTGGGAATGGAAATCCTTTGTGGAAATCCATTTCTGATGTTACCAATTCTGTACTTGCAAAATGGAAATCCATTGTGGAAACCCATTTCTGATTGTTACCAATTCTGTACTTGTGAATGGAAATCCTTTGAGGAAATCCAGTTCTGGTGTTTCCAAATCCATTGTGGAAACCCATTTCTGATGTTACCAATTCTGTATTTGTGAATGGACATCCTCTGAGGAAATCCAGTTCTGGTGTTTCCAAATCCATTGCGGAAACCCATTTCTGATGTCACCAATTCTGTACTTGTGAATGGAAATCCTCTGAGGAAATCCAGGTCTGGTGTTTCCAAATCCATTCTGGTAAGCCATTTCTGATACTACCAATTCTGTACTTGTGAATGGTAATCCTTGAGGAAATCCAGTTTGGATGTTACCGATTCAGTACTTGTGAATGGAAATCCTTTTGAGGAAATCCAGTTCTGATGTTTCCAAATCCATTGTGGAAACCCATTTCTGATTGTTACCAATTCAGTACTTGTGAATGGAAATCCTTTTGAGGAAATCCAGTTCTGATGTTTCCAAATCCATTGTGGAAACCCATTTCTGATTGTTACCAATTCAGTACTTGTGAATGGAAATCCAGGTCTGTTGTTTCCAACTCCATTGTGGAAACCCATTTCTGATTGTTACCAATTCTGTACTTGTGAATGGAAATCCTTGGAGGAAATCCAGTTCTGAGCTGATGTTTCCAAATCCATTGTGGAAACCCATTTCTGATTGTTACCAATTCTGTACTTGTGAATGGAAATCCTTTTGAGGAAATCCAGTTCTGAGCTGATGTTTCCAAATCCATTGTGGAAACCCATTTCTGATTGTTACCAATTCTGTGCTTGTAAAGCCAACAAAAAGATCAAGATGCTTGAGTTGGTGAATCTACTACTACATGTGAATATCATCATGGTGCCTTTGAACTGAAGAATGCTTACAGTTGTAATATAGCCAAAAAGCTAATTCATAAACAATTAAATGTGCTAAGATCAATTGATTTTTGAGATTTTCAATAGCCAGAATTAAACCAAAAGATAGAAAAAAAAATCACTAGATTTCTGTACATGGTTTCAAGTTTGTAGCCAAAATTTAGAAGGATGTTGTTTTTTTAAAAAATAATCACTTTCATATTTAGCTTTGTAGTAGCCAGATTTGGCTAAATCTTCCCATGGATCATAGCCACTTTGGCTATGTCACAAAATTGACCCCGCCCCTCTTAGGGCCCACCCCCCAAAGAAGAACTTTGCAATGTGAAGGGCCGGTGAAGGGGTCCCTATTAAGGACCTGAGCCCCACAAAAGTTTCTACATACAGCGCCAAAAAAACGTAATGAATAAATAAATAAGTAAATACAGAGAACAGACCACTGGATCCTAGGTTTCTTTTTTGGGGTTAACCGCTGGTCGGAGTACTAGAGGACCAGTGGTTCGTAAACTGACGGGATGACGGCGACTTTCCAGGTCCGACTTGCCATTGTGTTGTGTATGTCCAACGGTAGGAAGCAATACTCTTTGGTCTGAAAGTCTAACCGGTTAGGCTGCAACGTTTGATCTCTTGGATGGAATTGAAACCCAGTGGTTTCTGTCACAGACCTTCTGGTTCGTCACTTCTGCGTCTGTTCCGACCGTTTTCTGTGCCCCTGTTTTCGCGTGCGTGCGCGAACCTTGCGTTCTCTTGGGAGGGGGAGTGTTTTCAGAGAGATTGTTTGCAGAAAAAAGCTTCGTTTGTTTGCCCGTTCCCTCAGCAGCTTTCTTCCTGTAACTCTGCTGCTCCAATAGCCAACTCGAGAAGCTCCGGTTGACGCTTCAAAAGAGGGTTTCGCATCAGAAAACGGTGTCCTGTAGCCTCATTTCGGCGACCTTGAAGATCGAGGAGCTGCTGCTTTCGGGACGGGTAATGAGCACATGAGATTTTTGTTTCATCTCCCTTGCCATTCCATTGTCCCTTTGTTCGCTGTTTGTGAGCCGGAGTGCGCATTTCCTCCTTAATCCAGTGTTCTTTATTGATCCACTGTTGTATTAGGGTTTCTAGGGTTTCTCCAAAGTGCCCGGATCTTGTTGCAGATGATTCATTCCTCGATCGATGGCTTCCTTTGTAGTGTTTTTTTTCCCCTTCAAGGTATAGTAGAACTGTAGTGGTATTGTTGCACTTCTGAGACTGAACATAATTGTTTTCTGAGCTCGAAGAGGATTTCTGTTTCCAGGACCAGTTTCGTGGAGCGTTTTACGATTCGGAGTTTTGTCTCGTGTTCAGCTTTTTTACTTTATTTTTTGTGTGCGAAGCAACAGGAATGATGATGTTGCGGAGTGTGAATGGAGGGCCAGCTCCACAGCAAGCGAGCTGCACTTTATGCCATAGCACCAGCAATCCCTCGACATCTTTCTCGAACATGCAGTATGGATCATACCGTGCAGGAACTTCGGTTGGAAAGGCTGCCGGTCAAGCTCTTAAATGCAAGGGGATGATGAATCCCATGGCATTGATGCACATTTCCCATGGTCGCATCTTGACTGCCCGCCATCTCAGGTTTTCGCCTTTGAACTCTGCTGCGTTTGCAAAGGCATCAGTGAGATATAAACTCAAGGTGAATGCAGTTGACGCCAGACAGTCAGGAGGAGATGAATATCCCCAGGAAATTTCAAGCAGTAATGAGGAGATTACCCCAGAAAAGGCCGCAGACAAGAACAAGGATTCTAGGTTAGACTTTGATTTCAGCAATGCACAAGCAGCATCAGAAGAGGCTGCCAGAAAAGCATTGGTCATACTCCAGGAGACAACAAACCAGTTGCGAGAGCAAGCTGAGAAGGCCAGTTCAGTGCTGGCAGCATCTGCACAAGAACTTCCTGCAAGAGGTAAGGAAGGCCTCTCCTATGTTGCAGAAAATGCCCCTGATCCGGTCAAGGACATTGCCGAAACTGCTCTCAAAGCACATTATCAGGAAGATGGCAGTGTAAAGCAGGGCTCAAAAATCCATGACTTCTGCCTTGGTATTCCATACGGGGTGCTTCTTGTGGTTGGAGGGTTACTGGGGTTCATCATCACAGGGAGCACAGTCTCAATACGATTTGGAGTGCTTCTGGGAGGGGTGATTCTGGCCTTGAGTGTTACCAGCCTGAGTGCATGGAAGCAAGGGGAGTCCACTCTGCGGTATATTCAGGGCCAAATAATTATCACAGGGGCCATCTTCTTCAGGTTCATACGGAGATATGCAGAGACAAAATCTGTCTTTCCTACAGGGGTTATTGCTGTCACTAGTGCTGCCATGTTAGCATTCTATGCATATGTGTATCTCTCTGATATAAATCCTCCCAAGGAAATTGAATCAGGGGGGTCTTACTGAGACCACTGGTTGGACAAAACAGCAGAGACAGACATACAGTTCTGGGTGTATATGTCTTAGCTGCTTGATGTGTTACTGATAACATCCTGCATGTGCACATATCTGTTTTTTTGTAAAAAAAAAGTGTCATTAGTGATGTTGCTGCTGTTGGGGGTGCTGAAAACAGTAAACTTGGAGCCCAGCAGATTCATATGGTCCATTCTAAGCGCTTGTGGGGGTGGTAAGCAAGGTATGGGAGTCATAAATGATCACATTCCCCAACCACGTAAATGAATTTCTCCTTCCTTGCAGCTGCCATATGTGAGAAAGATGAGATATGGGGGTTCAGACAATCAATTCAAGTGCGGTATATGGTACAGAAACACTGTATGATCAAAGTAGTGTTGTAATGCCTTGTAATTTGTGGGAACCATGTAGCCCTGTTTTAAGTGTCCTCAAATTCTGTGGGAGTTGTAGCAGTCAAATCTTGTCAGGATGCTTGTCCGTATCTGTTAATAAAGAAAACACAGTGGTTTTGTGCTTCCTACGCAAAATGAGGTTGTCATATGGGAGACCACGTTATGAATTTGAAGATTTGATCTTGGTCTTTGGCATGGTGCTGTGTTGGAGGCTGTTTACAAAGATGCATCTGCCCAGACTCAGTCTTTTCCAGGTTCGATTACTATTGGGTAATGATGGTCGGAAGGGGTGATGGAGGATGGTAATTTCACAACAGGACATCTCTGCCATTTTTCACAGCTAATATAGGTCATTTTACAAAGCAAGTAGAACCACAAAGCTCATGATTGAATGGTACCCTTGCAATCAAGTAAGTTCTGTTTATAGGTGGATGTCTCTGTGCCTCAAAACTCTCTATTTTGTAATGTAACATATATGCTATTTCAAGAGGATGTGTTTTTATGTTAATTCATGCTGAAAACTACATACAGTCCTGAGTGTGTGACAGATTTGAAGTTGGTGAAGCAGAAGGTCAGGTACTAAAGCCTGCCCCAAAATGGAAGGCACACAAGGAAATCAAGTAGCCCTCAAGTCAAGACATGGGATTCGAGCCTGTTGTTGAGTTTAAGTTCATCCTGGCGTAGAAGTGAGTGATTAGGGTTTGAAAGGCTGCCATGATCTTCAACATGTTTATTGCAAGACCTGTGAATCAAAGACCTCATGAAAAGGGAATGATGCTGTTTAGAAAAGTAGTCCAGTGATGTTCTCAAGCAATTCTAGAGATAGCAAATGCAAAAATACATTCCTGGTGCATGGGTGCCAGGTGCTATATAATAAGCCTGCTGAAAACCTAATGACAATGAACAAGGATATTGTGCAGCAACCCAAGAGATTTAATAGAAAGAAAGGGATACAAAGCAAACACTGCCATCCAAAGTAGTCTTTTTAACTCTGCTATCATTTGTAGTAGTAATAAAAACAAAGAAAGGAATCCAAGATACAATGGTGGGTACACACATTGTCCACAACACACACACCCATTTATTTATGAATTTCTCCAAACCCAACTACACTTTGGTCCCTACTACTACTATGTATCGATATGGGTTAAAGCCATATGGGTTCATCTGTTTTACTCCAAACCTCACACATACAAATGCCACACTCACACACACAAGTTTTTTTGTTTTTGATCCAAATCATCCTCATCTTTTTATGTAGCCAACCATTGCCTAGCATTAGCATTAGTAGAAAACATGGTTTGTTTGATGAAAAAATTTAATACAAAAAACTTCTCATTCAAATAGGTGGGTGTTAAAAAAGTTAATTTTGTCATTTTGGACAAGTCAATTTTTATTTATGTTTATTATGATTGAGGTGGTTTTTTTTATTGAGAAAGTAACAAATCATTTAATTAACAAACAATGAACCATTTAGCTATTCAAATTTTTACTCAAAATAAAATGATTTAATTTTTAAACATTATTTTAAAATATTTTTATGATAATTAAGTAGATAATATATAAGTTTAAATAGGTCACAAAAAGATACATAAATATATAAGTGGTAGCCTAACCTAGTTTAGTCTACTTGAAATATTTAGCTTAATGCACTTACCTTAGATCTCTAAACATCCACATTGGTTACATGGAAAGAGACCATGAACTCACATGTGCTTTCAAATCTTGAATCTACAATTAAAGTTTTTATTAATTTTGATCTCTAGATGCGGCATGGATATGTTTATGTTGGTCATAAACTATGTGGATGAAGCTTGGATCCCAGGCATGGTATTATGGGGTATTTGAAACAATGGAAACAATTGATAGTTGCATGGCTTTGCAACTCTAACATTTGTTAAGAATTATCAAATTGAGAAGTTATACCCAAAAAAAAAAAAAACAAAAAAGTTGCATAATGAATGAAAAATTAACATAATGATCATAAAAGTTGAAAATTTGAAATTGTAGAATGGATGAAAAGTTAAAGATTAAGGATGAAAAACTAGGAACACATTCATCAAGTATGCAACCTTCTAAAAACTCCAAGGCAAATTGCAACTCCCTTGTATGTTATTATACAAGAAATGCTAGGAGCCCAAATTTGCCAAACCTTGACCACTCTCTAGTCTTGTAAACTTAAAAAATGGTTTTTAAAAAATTGAGAAATTTTGTGAACTAAGTAGCATTGGAGGAAAGGAATATAAATTGAACCTTGATATTAAGAGATTGGGAGAAGATGTAGATTCTCATCTCGAGACTTCAAAGGTGCCCAAGCCAAAAAAAACAATGGTTACATAAAAATTCCACGATTGTGAGTATGTCAACTAGAACTTCAATGTTGGCACCATATTGGGCACATTTTCTATTAAGAAGGGAGTACTTATCATATAACTAAAATGAACCATTTAATCTCAATTATGATACATAGAAAGCATTTCTTCTTTGCCCTAGTAAATTTTTTTTTGGTGGTGAATGTGAAAAATGAATATTTTATCACAAATTTCCTGGTTTTTTGAAAAAAAAAAATGAATGGAAAGAAAATCGTCAAAAATTGTCACAATCGATTTTTTGTATACTTTGTTCAAATCGGGGGTTTTTTTTTTTTTTTTTTTTTTTTTTTTTTTTTCAAATTTTGTGTTGTAACCAGGCTGGTGATCATCCACAAGAAGATTTAGCCAAATTTGGTTGTATACCCAACAATATGAAACTTAAATTTTTTACAGAATCTTTTTATATACTTTGGCCTTGAACCTCTTGCAGATATTTTGCCATTTCTTTTTTAAAATTCCAAAATCTGGCATACTAGAGCCATTTTTTCTCTCAAAAATCCTTGGAATGTCCCAAAATCATATTTTCCAGGTTAAAAATTTGTGAAAATACCAACATCAAAATTCCACATTCCTTACAAATTACTTCGTAGAGGTTGGTGCTATGTAACCTATTTAGATGTTTAATTTTGTCGACTAGTTAGGTTTGTTAAGGTTAGGTTTGTTAAGGTCCTAGTGTTTGTTATATTGTTCCCAATAGTTGTAGTAGGGGGAAAGTAATTGTGTGGGCTAAGAATTTTTATCAATTCAATTGCAATGAGTTAAGGATGCATACAAATTTAATGATCTCTTCTTCTATCTTTCATCTTAAATATATTCAAAATTTATTTTTTAAAATTTTTAAATTTTAAAATAATTTATTTATTTTTTAAATAAAAAAACATTGCCAATTTTTTTGGGTTGTGGTGTTTGGATTCCACTCTTTGCCCTTCTTGGTTATTGTATATATTTTTCACAAAAGATTAGGAATGAAGTTAGGTCATCAATCTTCTTTGTGGAAAAGAAAAAGTTTTTTTAAAAAAGGGGGGGTTTGGGGTCCATGAATAACAAAGTTTTTCTAACCTTTTTCAGTTCACTCTTTTAGTGGCTAATATATTAACGGCAATTGCGAGGTAAAGCTCAACCTAATGTGTTTTTGGTAGGTTTTTTTATGGACATTATTTGGTAGTTTGGGCTACCAATGGAAAAGTACCCATTTATTTTTCTCCAATAAGATCTTAATGTTTTAGACTAAACCATTATTTTCAAGTGTAGTTAAATAACATGTGGACATATATAGCATATAGTAATGTATTTAGAATTAGTCACTTTAAACATATGGATGAGTTCAAATCTGTTCAAAATTAATAGATTTTCCACTATCATTTGCCAAAAAAATTGAATAAAAATAAATGCACTTCAAATAATTTACTACTTGTCAAGTGTGAAGGATTATAGGGTGAAGTGATTCATACAAAAAATAAAAAGATTTTGTTAAACTTGCAAAAAAAATAAAAAATGTGCCCACCCACAAGAAAGAAAGTGTGTTGTTTTACTAGAAGAAAAGTTGAAGATATCACCCAACAATTTGAATTTGTTAATGTCATTTGTGATTGCTATTATTAATATTATGTTGCAATTTCTTGTTTGAGATATATTTTATAATAATTTTTGTGACATTTTGGGAGGGCTCTTTTTCCGCACAAAAGTCTCCATTTAAGTGTTTAGTGTATGACCCTTTTTTATATATATAAATGAGAAATTAGCAACAAAATCCAAATTTAGTTCAATTAAAAAATATCTGGTCTAAGGATTTGTGGTGCCAAAACTCTTTTTGTGTATTTTTGCTGGATAATTCTCCAAAAGCTTTATTTCAACATTAAGAAAACTTCAGCTTTTTCCTTTGTTCCTTTACGTCTCTCTTCATCCAATGAAATTTAAGTTTTTTTTTACTATATTTGAATTGTACAAAAAAATTAAACTATCTTTCTTGCACAACCATTTGAAGAAAAATAAACCTTAAATTTGGGCTTGAACAAAATATACACAA
>Ga0209611_10004932_pt1 | contig 22622 bp, 21 predicted proteins | sample S1TSphgellanicum_3_FD_187693 | JGI IMG/M metagenome (GOLD analysis project Ga0209611, IMG submission 187693) | Host-associated microbial communities from peat moss isolated from Minnesota, USA - S1T2_Fc - Sphagnum magellanicum MG (SPAdes) (version 2) | ecosystem: Host-associated > Plants > Peat... | reverse complement strand
CACCTTGCAAAGAAAGAGATGCTCACATTGCATCTCAAAATTCAGAATTGCACAAACATGCACCAACTATGTGTACACTGCAACAGAAGAGACAGAGAGAGGGATACACAGAGCAAGACAGAGAGAAAGAACCATCACGCACCCAGCCTCCCGTGATGAGAACAGATGGCAGTGCCAAAATGCCTGTGCCGACAACCAGATTGAAAACATAGCTGCATCCTCCCAATGCCCCCCACCCCCATCTCCATCATCTCAGTGCACTCTTCTCTCTACCAAACCCTCCACGGTGATCTCTTTTTGTTCTTTCCTTTTGAATCACATTCTGTGCCCTAAAACTCCATAGCTGGATTCGTCTTCAGAGCTCCAACTACCAAAACTCACTCGGAACCTTCCCAATACTAAGAAATCCCTTTCCTTATTACTCCTGCCACAAATCACCAAACCCCTAAAATCCCCAATAGATGAAGAGCTTCACAGAGTCCATATATATATATATCTCACTTCCACCCACCACCACAAATGTTTGCTTTCCAGCTCTTTCTTGCTTCAAAGATACCCCCACTCATCTCGATCGATCTCCAATCTTCTTCACCGAGGGATTGATTTTCCTCCTCTTTCATAAAATGGATCATCCCAGAAGAAAAAAATAAATACCCACACAAATGTAGAAATACACATGTATTCATATACATTATACAGAGCTTCCGATTTCCATGGGAGAGATAGATTCATTTCATTTACATACATGCAAGCGACCGTGGGCGAATACTGAGACCCGTGATTATTTTCTTCCATGTTCGCTCCAGCTTTCGCCCAAACCCTTTCGAAACCCTAAAAACCCTAAAAATCCCCTTCGGCTTGTTGTTGTTGTTGTTGTGGTGGTGGTGGTGGTGGTGGTGCTACATCATTCCCTCGATCCGACCTCCCCGCGATTCATCACGCAAGCACTCACTAACTCAAAGATTGATGGAGAAGAAGAAGGTGAAAGAGAAGTAGTAAGGATCAAGAGAAGGAAAGAGGGATATTGGAAAGCTCTACATCATCTCTCTCAAGTTCTCTCTCAAAAACATTGAAAGATGCACAAGAAGAAGAAGAAGAAGAAAGAGGAGTACAAGTTTAGGGAATCAAAAAACAAAACAAAAGTATACACACACATACACACACATTGTTGATTGAAAAGTGCATCATTTTTCTCAACAACATCATTTTCAAAGATGAAGAAGAAGAAGAAGGTGAAAATAATGAAGAAATGAGGTGAAAGAGTAGTTGATATGAATTGGTTCAGGAGCATCTCCAGAGGCGCTCCAGAATTGTACAAGCTTCCAGAGCAGAGCGCCCTCCTGGAGGAGCCCTGGCAGTGTCTAATAAAACACAGTCAAATCGCATTTATTGACTGTTCCTTGTTTCTGATTGGGTAGATGGTTTGATTGATCCAGGTGGGTTGCTCTTTAGTAGTTTTCCATCCCATTTGGAGTCCCAGTTTTCTCTGGGTGGTGTTGGAGGCAAAAAAAAAAAGAAAAAAAAGAAAGTTAAGTACCTAACTCATAAAACTTGGAACCCTGAGAAAATAATTCTGGAGACGATGAGCTTGCCAAAAATATTTTCTCACATCCAAAATTTTTGGTTTTCTTTTTTCACAACCCCACCCATAAAACTAAAACTGGAACTGCAAATACGTGGGGGAGCAGTAGCTGTATTGAAGACAGCAACAGAATATGCGGTGGGCCCCTGGCAGGACTGTCAGATTGCATGGAGATCCGGGTTTGTCTCTCGACTGTCGTGCTACCCCGTGCAACTGTCGTGCCACCCGGTTCTGGGTTAAACTGGATTATTCTATTCGGGTTTAGGGTTTACCGTTGACCGTTGGTTTGGGTTTTGACTCTGGATCGGTGTTCTTTTGGGGATTTTTTTTTAATGTAGCCAAAGTGGCGATCATCTTTAAAACGATTTAGCCAAAAATATGGCTCTAAACCAGCCATATAATTATCCTTCTACATTTTGGCTACATATTGAAAACCAAATGTAGAAATATCTGGCTTTTTTTTTTCTTTCTTTTTTTTTGTCTCTCTCACTTTTGGTGATAAGGCTTTCAAAAACCGTTCTTCTTCATTTCTGAATTTTTGCGTTTCAGTTTCGCATTTTTAGCAAAGTTTTGCAAGTTAAAACAAGGGTGGTTTTGGGTGTTCTTATTAGAGCATCCCCACCGGTGCTGAGTATGTGACCCTGCATATTAAAATCAGATGAAGAAAAGTCAAAATTTGCCAGTTTACATCAGGAAAATGGATTTGCTCCTGCATATGTCCTGAGATTCCTAAGGCTCGTAAGATGTGTAGCAAAGCTGTTGCACTGGCTAGAGAAGAGTGTAATAAATATGATCTGACTGCTGCTGAACCCTGTTTTTGATTGGCCAGGGTCCAGGTGGTTTACTGTTGTAGTAGTTCCCACATATTTGCAGTCGCACTTTCAGCTTTATGGGTGGGGTCGCAAAAAAAGTTAAGAAAGTAAAGAACTTGGACGTGAGAAATGTTTTTGCACGATCACATACTAAGCAGTGGTGGGGATGCTCATTGTTGCTACATGAGACATGTGATACATGAAAGACCTATTACATGTAACACGAAACATACTCATGTGCCAAAAGAATTGTTACATGCAAAAATGTGATACATGAACCACCTATTATTAGGTGGGACATGAAACCTACATTATGTAAAGGGAAGACACCAACATCTGCCTTCAGTCTAGGGCAAAATGTCTTGACATAGTGCCTTCCCCAACATAACAACCAAGGTAAACAATAAAAATTACAACTAATTTCCCTCTTACCAGGGATATTAGGGAAAATTTCCCCACTTCCTTCAAGAGCACAATTTTGAGCTAAGTAAGTGTTCTCATATACCAAGTAGCTCATTTGTTATGGCTCTACCCAATGTTATATGACCATGATCAATATTTTATTCCAAAAACCAACTTTTTAGGAAGGAAATTTTTCAAAAATTAGGAGTATTTTATTTTTCGAAATTAAATATTCAAAAATTAACTAATTGTTTGGGAGGCATGTGCCAAACCTACCAAGGTACTACAATATATGGAATGTTTGGAATCTAAAATTTTGAAAATTGAATTGTTGGAATTTCAATGTGTGAATATTGAAAACTAAAAACTAAAATTTAAATATGGAAAATTGAAATGTTTGAAAACTGAAAATTGAAAACTAAAATGTCTCAATAATGAAAAATTAAAATTAAAATGTCTGAAAATTGAAAACCTAACATTTGCAACATGAAATTCTATGATATTGATGAAATTCTCGAATTGGTTCCTAAGGTTTTCCACTGTCCCCTTCACATATTTGATCAGATCTACCTTTGGGAATTTGTCAGACTGTGTGAAGATGACAGTCACATGTGGAAGCAGCATGAGATATTGTCTTGTGTTAGAGGCAATGAAACGTAACCAGTAACAAAGCTCTTGATCAATCTCTTCTAAGAGCTTGGTCCAAAGCCCAAAAGCCCCAAAACTAAAACTACCAATATAATAAACCTGAAAGCTCTAATTACAGTCAGTATAGTGCCAAATGCATTCTTAAAGATGACTACATGCCACATTGTCCATACATGCCCTTGGGGGTAACACTACAAGTACTATTCAACAAAAGACAAGGTTTTAAAAACACATATAATGGAGCTCCATTTTGTTGAAGATATTTAGAGACATTAGACTTTCATTTAGCAATGGTCCTAAAACATCCCAATGGAACGATACACCTAAATGAGATCTTTTCACAATTTCCAATGAGAGAGAATTGTGTTCATCTCGTGAACAAACATAAAATTGTCATTTTCAAGTTATAGTGACCAACAATGGATACAAACAATGTTGTGTGTACAGAGGCAACAAACCACAATGCCAAGCTCTTTGCAATTGAAACCAAAAATATAATTTCGCAATGAAAAGAGGGGAAAAACGCTAAAAATATAGATATCATAAAAAAAACTATTGAAAAAAACAGGTGAAAGCAATGACACCTTGATTGAAAAGTCATCGTGTAGTCTCATTCAAATCCATGTTACACTTTTTTAACATTGCATAAATCTCATCAGCATTGTTCTCCATTATCTCTTTCAAGCTTCACACTACCTCCATCACACTTGGAAGTATTTGTACATTTCCTCCTCCTCCTCCTACCATTACTCCAAGCCTAATAGTACTCATTTCCTCCCCCACCACCCCCACGAGCCACTTCACCTCCCTCCCGACCTTTCCTCTTCGATACTTGATATAACAAGCCTAGAGTTGAGGACAAGGATTGGAAATAATAACAACAATTTGAAAAAGATAGAGAGACACAAACATAGACAAAAAGAATAGCCCAAAGAGAGAGGGGCCCAAATAGGAAAAAAAGACCTTTCATTGCAAGGATGTTATTGCAATGTAGATATACTCGAAGAGTAAAGAGTTAAAGGTAGGTGAAGCAATGGCGATAGTACAACAATGATGGGCACCTAAATATAGACAAAAAATGAAAAAATAAAAATAAAATCTCGGGTTGAAATTTAGGTCATAAAAGGTATTGTTGAATGGGCCAACTAGTGCCAATTCTAGAGCTTGGAATTAACCATGGCTTGTCTGTTCCTTTAGATTTAGAGCCATGGGGAACACATCATGGGAATAGGAAGAACTTTTTCAATCAGTAGCTTGATTGAAGAAGAGAATCTTTTTAGCTTCTACAATGGTTATCAAAACCTACAATGTTCAACTACTTGAAAACCTACTATACTTAAGGTTAATCCACCCAAACATGGAAAATTACATCCATGTGAAAATTTTCATTCTATGAACACTTGTCATCTCCACATTGGCCAATGAGTGAGCCAAAATTTTATCCCCAAGTATAAATCCTACACAAATGTGTAGTCTCCTCCCTATGGGCAAAGCCAACAAATCACAAAAGTCTTTGAAGTTGTTATGTTCAAATAAGAATTGTCACATACATGGCACAAACACATTGGGGATGTATGTGCAACATATGATGATGACACACGACATAAAAAGTTGGCAAAAATCAAATTTGCTTAGTTTAAAATGAACATGTTTCCTTTCAACTTAAGCCGTAATTTGGGTTATTTGGTATATTTTTCTCATTGATGATATCATCAAGATCTAAAGCTTAAGAAAGTAGGCAAAACATGACAAGTGTAAAATTAGAACAATGTCATAACATGATAGGTTATGCTTCCTTTCAATGAAGTGCCCTAACTAGGGTTGTTCCTAAAAGGAAAGTAGATTCCCAAATGCAAATGCCATAAAATCCCTAGGATTTTTTAACTAAAAAGGGGTGATTTGTTAAAAAAAAGGTGTATGTGCTCCTTCACTATCAAGCAATGTATTTTGCAATTATAAAATGAATATGTTATGCAATCAACAAGGGTTCATTTTCATGGGACATACATAATAAAAAAATGTGTGGCATTTGTTAGCCATGTGTTAAAAGGAACGAAGGCCTTTGTGACGTTGGAATATTTGGACCTTGGTCTATTTGTACCACCAACTTATATGGCCAAACATATGTGTTGTGTGAAGGAGATTATGGAAGCAAATGGAATGTTGTCAAAATACTTGTTTTTATGTGTGCAAGTCATTTGGATTGTGATTAATAAATTAACCAAATTAAAAAAAATACAACCAAACATGAAGGTGAAAATTGAAGAAAACTAACATGGTCAATCAACTAACTCGCTTAAGGAAAGTTAGTCAAACATTTGCATATAATATTATTTTTATGGGGGCATGCCCAAACCAATCAATGAAAAAAACAATTGTCACTATGGTTAAACAATTGGCCCTAAACTACAAACAACCTTCCCATGACAAGTAAGTTTTCCACTACATGTGTGCATTTTTTTCTTTTCTCAAACCTAACAATCCATTAGATTAGTATCTATATAGTATATATTGACAAGCCATGGTTAAGAATATATGGGCAATTAGGCAACTTGTTATACAAATCTACCACATGACGAACGCACAAATTTGGTAAGTTAAAAAAATTTAAATTGTTTGAACTTAATTTAAATAATCCTATGTGTTGAACAAGTAAATCAAATGTTACACACCTAGGTGAAATCATTTAATTTACTTACTTGGTGGCCTAAAAAGGCAAACACACATAAGTGCATATGAGTTGGGATCACCAATAAAGGGATTCCCTTTATTTTTTAAATTCTTTTTGAAGCCTACTAGGTTGCCAACATATATGTCAAATTGAATGAACTCACATTCCATAAAATAACAAAGTTTTAGTGGATTAAAGTGTTCAATAGGTTAAGGTCTTGGCCACAAGGTACTATCATGTAATTTGTTGCTTCCTTCAAGGTTTATGCTTGAAAGGCTACTTGAATGGAAATAAGTCCCAACAAGGGCCCCATTAGTTACATCCAAAAAATTATAATAACTATTAGTCCTTCATTCCTTTTCCAAAGGCACCAAGTACAACAAAATAAAAACTCCTCCCAATGTGGTAGAAAGAGCTAGAGTGAAAACCAAAAACAAAGAGAGAAGAATGACCTTCACCTTTCTCCTTTATCATCCAAATCTTTCATCATTCTTCTTTTAAAAATAAGATGTATCTCCTTCCAATCTTATCCTCTAAGTTTTACTTTTAGTTACAACTAGTCAATTAAGTAACACCTTAAAAAATTAATTAAAATTAATCAGTCACTTACTAACTTAATGAAAGTAATAGGTGAACCTATTACTAATAACTTAAAAAGTTATCAAACTACCCTACTAATTTAATTGATTTTTAAATAAAATAAAATTTGTTCCACTTACATTGAAGCTTTGCAATGTCCTTTAATGAATCACAAGGTGGTTTAACACATGGTAGTTCTTCAACTACAAGAAGATGAAAAAGATGCATAATCTTTGATATTGAATTGTCGTGACGTGTAGTGTCGTGACGTACGATGTTGTAAGGGTGTAAATATGTAATAAACTCTACTAAACAAAAAGATTAAAGCTAGTCAAAGGTATAAACTAATCAACCAAAAAGATATGCACAAGAGGAAGCTAAGATGAAATTCTCATGTATATTGAATTGCAAAGAAAGAAGAACATGAAATGTATGTAGACAGTGGCCGTGCAATGGTCGCTATGAACATCTAAAAATCCTAGCTTATTATGGAGGAAACTCTCTTGACAAAAAATTCTAGAAAAACTAAAAAGAGAAAAGAAAGGTTTGGCTTTTTATACAGCTACCAACAAACTGAAACCCTGAGTACCTAATAACGTACAATCACCTAAGACCGTACATTAACCCTAAAAGCGCACATGGGCATGCCCGTAACTGGCCATCATGTATGAGGCTTTGTACGTGCACGATAGAATGAACCACATTTGCTATTAGGCTAATTAAATTATGCGGGGGGTTTCAAGTCACTTGTCATACCAACATCAAACACTTTTTCATTTTGTCTACAAATAAAAATGTTGCTAGTAAGTGAACAATGTAGTAATGTTCATCAAAACCCTACAATTTTTTTTTTATAAAACACATTACATGTTCGAAAAATATATAAAGGTATTAAAAACAAGGGATGATTTAAAGGACATCAAGTTAGTACAAACTAAAAGTCAAAAACTCTCCATGTCAACAACCAACTACTTATAATAAATAAACCATGGCGATGGGGGTGTGTTCTAAAGGGGTGGAAGTCGGGAAGTAGATAGGCCTACTGTTATTACCTAACTTAAGATGGAGGATGTTTACATCCTTTGTAACATAATTGAAATTTTTTGACGAAAAAAAAACTAAGACAAAAGGGGAAGGCCTTCTAGCCCTTTAAAACTCCAAATAACATTGGCACAATCATGTAAAAACACATTAGCTTGTTTGTGTAAACATCCAAGTATTTCAATTGTTAGAGGGAGGAATTGATTGGTGGTGTGTTGGTCATGGAAGCTCTTTTCTCTAACTTGAGTTGCATTGGAGGTAGTAAATCCTTGAGTTGTGAAAGATTGGGAAAATAGATTTACATGTGTTGGATTAATTATGACAATGTTAGTTAAGGTGTGGATTCCATCTTTGGTGACCACAATGTCAATTTGTTGACGAGAGGAATTAAGTGTGATTGCAAGAAATGCATGTAGTTGTTTTCATCCCATGTGAAAACTAGCATTTTGCATAATGGCAGCAAAAGTGTTACAAACGACATATGTCCTTGTGCGCTCATTGCCATGGGCGTAATGTAAAAAGTGGATACCCATAGGGTTGATGGGATGTGGGCACACACATCAAGGGAAGCCTACAATTGAAAGATGTGGTAGTCTGAACTATGTTCAAAACATTGTGGAGAAAATTGGGGAAAGTAGTTAAAAGGTTGGGAAAATTAATTGAACTATAAGCTAAATGTCTACCCTAGGGCCAAAACATGATAAGATTTGGGCATTATAGGCCTCAAATATCCCATTGAAAAACATGCTAAAAAAGGTATGATGGTGCAAATGTTCCAAAATGGAATTTTGAAAATGAATCATTTGTTGTCTAATGAATTATTCAAAAGGAAGGAAACACACATGTGTTAAGGCAGAAGAGGATTGCATGTTACTTTGAAGTGTTGTTAGAAAGGGAAGGTGTTATTGTCAATTTGTGTTAAAGCTTCAAAAAGGAAGAGACATTGATCGACCATGAACTTGGTAGCTATGATTGAAGCTACAAGGGCCAAATTCCCTAAATAAGTTGTTAGGGCAATGGTGGATGTCAATATGAACTACATGCCACTAAAAGTTTTTGGGAAAAAGGCTTGTTTACATGCTAAAAGTCTTTTCGGGCTATCAAAAGGCCTTGGACCCAAAAGGCATTTAAACACATGAAGGGGGGAAAAGTCAAAAGAAACAAGGGTATTTATGAAGGTGGGGGAAGGAGGTGTGCAACATAATAAATATGATGGCCATTGCGTGTATCAACGAGTTAGGATTCTAAAAACTACCTAAACATTGGCTAGTTTAGGGAAAAGGTCAACATGTTAAACATCTTCTTTAGTAAAATATTTTTTATGAAGAATGATTTGAATGATGAAGTGCTTAATGGAACACCCAAAATTCTAATTCTTTTTTATGGTGTGTTAACTAAGATGGGGTTCAAAATTAGGTAGTAGGCCAAAGGGGGACCATGCTACACATTTTTTAAGTTGGATATAAAGACTTATCACATGAAGTTTAGTGTGAAAGTGTTTATATGTAGAGGATACAATGAAGGGGGGTCAATGATGTGAATTTCGTTTCTAGTGGATGGAAATAAATAAGAAGGGAAATGGTTAGTTGAAGAACGTAATGCCTTAAAGCAAGCTAATGTAAGTAATGCCCCTTCCCAAAGGATCAATTTGACAAGTTATTTTGACAAATGGAATGACCATGACATTGCCATCACGATTATGGTGATTATAAAATAGGGAAGATTCAAATGCATAGAATGCATGAACAAAGGGGATAAGTTGAATGACATCCCCACTTGCTACATGAAGTTCTTGAAATATGACCCCTCAAGACACTAAATTGAAAGCATATGCCACATCTAATTGGAAAACAACCTAATTGGGGTGAAGGTCTAAGTTGCACCTACTGCCATGGATAATTGTTTCACATCCACTCCTAGTTGTTACTTTGAATTGGTGTGGGGAAAAATGTGTTGCAAAAACGTTGTGAAATTAAAGGCATAAAACATGACTTGTGAATTGATACAACGTTTCCCCTATGGCAATGGGACAAACTCCACTTGAGGGTTTGGTCATGGCTAAAAGGTAAATCGCCCTAAGAATATGTGCAATTTGACGTGGAATGTGACCTTGTGCAATATGAGAACAAAGTTGAAACAATTATGGGAATCCACTTGTGAAATCTTTTGGGTGAAAACAATCTTAAAGGTGTTTGAAGACCATCCTAGAAGGACCACTTGCAAATAAAATCAACATGTGCTGGAATGTTAATTTGAAAGAGTCAAATGAAAGTTCAAGGTCTTGGTCTAGTTCATAGTTTTCCCAAAAAAATGGGAAAAAACCGTTTGACTCAAAATGTAGAGTGATGAGAGTTAAAGTGGTGTTAGAGGACATGGGTGTAAAAAAAAATGGTGCCAAAGTGAATGTTATTCAAGAATATTCTCCTACACATCCAAAAATTAAATTGTGAAAAAAATGTTTATGAGTTGGAAGATCATGTTAGGCAAGAGGCATTAAGCTCGAACTTGTTATTAAAGCTGAGGCCCATAAAAAAATTCTTCATGCAGGTTTTCCCAATCATTTGTTAAATAACGTTTAAATTGGATCTTTGTTTGTTTATGCCCAATGGCCCTTTTCGAGGGGCAAACAAGACACCACGAAAGTAACCAAAAAAAAAATGTTGTCGCAACCCCACTTTGAGGGAAATGTGAGGTCGCCACTCACATTCCCGAAAAGGGGACTTGGGAGTCCTCCGGGACTCCCAAAAATTCAGAGCGCAATTGTAGGGGTCAAAACACCTTGCATTGAGGTGTTCTTTATACCGTTGAAAAGGTCTTGAAGTGTAGATGTCCAAAATGGCCTTGCATGAGCCATTTGAACATCTGCATCACAAGTTATGGTCGAAAGAAGGGCCAAGAGTCAAACTGGCAGTTTGACTCCCGACCACTAAAAGTTGAGAATTGATGCAATTCCGGTGCGTGCAGGTGAAATGCAACACACCGTTGGAAAGCTCTCGAGGAGAGCTACAACTTTGGTTTAGACCTCGTCCTGATCCGAGTCTGGGGCGAGAAATTATGAACGCCCAAAGTCCCGGGAGTCCAAACCGGGACAGTTTCGGGACTTCACTTTGGGAGTCCCTGGAAAAAAAGCCATTTGGATGCAAGTGTGGCGGAGAGCTGCAAATAATACTATATGGGGGAAGGTGGTGGCTTCCCTCGAATCCGGGCCGTGGTGAGTCAAGTGAATCCAAAGTTGCCCATGGTTTATCCTAACACTGAAAGTGTGCAAAATGAGTTCTAACCAACTTGTTGGTTGGATTTGGATGCAGGACCGAATAAATGAGTAAGCTTGTCCCTCTTCCTAGTCTAATCCCGGAACTTTTAGCACGCCCCTCTCACCCCTTTTAGTGCTGGAAGTTGGGAGCGTGCCCCAAGTCCTAGAAATTCCGCAACTTGAGTGACTTAGCCCCAACTTGGGGCTAACTAGGGACTTGGGAGTGCATCAAATGTCAAGTTACCATGCCATAGAGGTCTTGTGCCAACTTATCCAATGGAAAACAAAATGTCATTTATACACCATGTCATAAAGCGGTAAGGATGCGGTTGTATAGTCGAGGATAATGAGAACTAAGATGGAAAAACCCGAGGACATCTAATGCAAAAACCCAAGCCCAAGTTAATACAAATGGGTTGGGAGTAAGAAGGGTATTGGATTGGGATGGTCATGCAGGTTTGAATTAGATGGATTAAGTGTCTAATAAGAACATTGGTAATGGTTTAGCCTTCGAAGGGTAAATTGATGCCCACATGTGGGGCAAGAGGCTCTAGGTGGAGGTTATAGGTGCGTTGGGAATATGGGGGTAAGTTAGGGTGTTTGATCATGGGGAACTATGGGGGTTGATGGAAGGGAAGGGGGAAAAGGTGTTACATGTGCATTATTTAAGGGGATTAGAAAAGTGTTGGGTTGGGGTTACACATTCACAAAGGGTTGGGGGTTGATAGGGGGAACTAGTGGGTGGTGTGTATTTTGTTAAAATGATATAGGGAATTGGTGGGTGGAACATGGTTTGCATAGGAAAGGGGGTGGAAAATGGGGTTGTGGTGATTTGTGAAAGGACAAATGGGCAATGTGAATTATGAAGTTCAATAAGACATGATGAACTAAGGGACATGGGATGTTTTGTGCTCATGAGGAAAAAGGTTTATTAGAAGTGCAATCCTATATAAGCCCAACTTTCTAAAAATTACCTATTTCAACTTGGCAATTCTAAACCTATATAGCCAACCACATAAAATTAAGTAGATGAAAAGGAAAAAAATAAAAAACTGTTACAAACAAGCAAATCCTATTTCAAAAAATAGCCAAACTCTAATTTTGCCATAACTTTGGACACCATCATCTTTACTTTACTAGGTTGAACACAACCTATACATTTTAAAAAACTATTGTGTAAGGATTAAGAGCCCAAAAACTTTTAATCTTTTATTTTTTGGACTACCTAATTAAAGTAACACCCAACTTCAATTTCAAAACATTTTTGCCAATAATAGTAGCCCTATTGTTTAAACATAAAAATAAAAATAATTTCAAAATTTTGAACAATCTTTATTCTTGCAACCCCATTTATTTACATAGAAATGACATTCCCTTGTTAGCATGTTTTCTTGGTGATGTTCATTAGTCATGTGCCCATTCCAACGTACCTTAAACAATGAAAGATGTTTAGAAAACAATAGTTGAAATGATTAAGAATGAAGGGTTGAAGATTTCACAATAGGCTCCTCACCACCAATTGGATTTCAACATTAAAGATGGACCACATTTTAACGAAATTTTTGATAAATCCAATATAGATCAAATTACCTATCTATTAGTCCATTTAACCAACTATTTACTTCCACCACAACTACAATTCTAATAGCCAAGTTTTGTTTAAGGATGGTTGAGGTTGAAATAATTAACATGATTTTGTTACACAAGCTAAATGAGTGCTCAACATCCCCAAAGGGATAAAAATGAGGAAATTAGCGGAATAACATGAATTTGTTACACAAGCTAAATGAGAGCTCAACATCCCCATAGGATAAAGATAATGAAACTAAGGAAATGAGCCCATTGGAAAAATAATGATTATCACTATGCATAGTCCTAAACAAAGTCTCTTGATACTAAGAAGTGGAAGTAGATTCCATGATTTATTCTATTGTTTTCAAAATGTGGTTATCATAACATAAATTAGATCTCAATGATAACATATATACCTACATCAAATTTCTATAGGGTTTCAATGATAACACTATACTTGCATCAAATTTGTACAAGGTTTCAAAAAGAACATATATACTATATACCCAGATCAAATTTATACAAGGTTTCAAGGGCTAGGCATTAGCAAAACAATGTCCCTTAGTTGTGTAGCACTTCATCCTCATGACATTCAACCATGTCCATATGATTGTGCCTTCACCCAATAGTGTAAGCTCATTAGACCAAATGATATTGCACCAAATGACTGCATTCACATCATCATCAAAAAACACAAGTTCCCACCATGGCAAAATTAGAAGATATAGTTCCAACATAACCAAAATCCATTCCAACTTGCCCCCCAAGTTGCAAGTCATTTGAAACACTGATGCTATGATGATGATGAATGAGGAGCGTAGATTTTTGCTTGGAATTGAAAAGAGGATTTGTGAGAGGTCATGCTTAAGCACCATCAATTTCTATGTCATTAAACCTACACACTTGCACACAAAAAAGGTCCCTAACTTGACACCTAATGGTTAATCACCAACAAAACCAACAACAAAAACAAACAAGGCCACACAAACTTAAAAGTGATCAAGGATATAGTTGCCAAGTGCACCTAGGTGCGCATGTGCACACAACATTAAAGCTACATGAACTTCAAGTGATCATGGATATGGTTGCTAAGTGCACCTAGGTGCACATGCACATACAATATCAAAGCCACACAAACTTAAAGTGATCCAAGGATATGGTCGCCAAGAGCACCCAGGTATGCATGTGCACACAACAACATCAAAGACACACGTATCATAAATTGAAAGCAAAACAAAAGACTGAAAAAGGTAAAGAAAGATTTGCATAGTTGTGTATGCACTAGGAGCCATGTTTTTACCAGTTTAGGTGCAAAAAACAATTTAAGACATGTAGTATCCATGGTGCACCATGGAAACTAGCAGACATACTAAAAAGATGATGAACTTTGTCACTAAGGCACAACACAATGACAGGAAACAAATACTTACTGCATCATTTTGCCTTCATTTTTCCACTTCCCACTCAAGTCATGCACATGAAGTTTAGAGCGTTGCATATCTGGTGTGGTAAACAAACCAGAATAAACATATGAGAACTAATAAGACACGGGATTTGAGAGAAGAAAAGGGTTGTTGTTGCTCTTTGATCCAAAAGCATCTAAGACATTGAGAAGAACAAGGGCAGCTGCTATACAGAAAATACATCATACATCACCATTGTCTATACTAAAGAATATGTAACCATAGACAGATGGCAGATGAAGCGAGCTAACACATCACAGAAGGATAAAAGTATCTTATGATTTTACCACTCAAATTTGGACACAGAAAATTGGCATGATGATCAAATAAGCCCCTGACATACATACCACCATATTTGGAACGAGATTTGCAAGGAGCTTGATGAGTCTTCAGACTATCGGTGAAAATCCCAAGCTTGATTGTAGAGAACACAATCAGCAGAACATCTTTCTAAAGTGTTGTACACACCCCCTTCAGATACAAATCTGTCAAAACCATTGAACTAATCAAAAGAACATATCAGTACAAGTGCAACAAAACCATCTGTCAGACCCAGCTAAACAGCACAAATGTGGGCATTTGAGCTTGTCTTGCCGCTTTGAATTTAAAAAAACCCACAAACCCAAATTCGCAGAGCAGTTTCTGCTATCAGTGCAAAACCATCCATCCTGTGATCAATTTTTATAGAGAAATTCTCAGACAGTAGCAATTGTAAGCAGATGTAGTCCGGGCTTTTTGAAAACACATCCTCTGCAATACAATGGGTCCCCAAATATAAAGTTCTTTTCAAAATTGTGGGGTCACCACCACAAGGTAGCAGGAGCAAATGTTTTTGCCAGTCCAAAGACAACTTGAACCGAGACCATTTGAGAGGAGGCCTGATCATAAGAGTTGAGACAGTACTCATGCGTAATCAAAAGACTCTGAACTAGATCTAGTACCATCAAGAAGACAAACCCATATATCTATCTATCTATCTACCAAAGATGCAGAAAGGTGGGGAGAATAATGTGCAAGCAAGTGGAACCATTCTCATTTGGCAGTCATCAGTTTGATGAACTCCTCATATTTGACTTGTCCAGAACCATCACTATCAGCTTCTCGCATCATCTCATCTACCTCATCATCTGTGAGCTTCTCACCCAAATTGGTCAACACATGCCGAAGCTCTGCTGCAGGGATGTATCCCTTCTTCTCTTTGTCAAACACACGGAACGCATTCTTCAATTCCTCCTCACTGTCAGTGTCCTTCATTTTGCGTGACATCAGATTCAGAAACTCTGGGAAGTCCATTGTCCCTTTTCCGTCTGGATCCACTTCACTTATCATATCCCGCAGCTCAGCTTCTGTGGGATTCTGCCCCAGTGAGCGCATCACTGTACCCATTTCTTTCATTGTGATAATCCCTGCAAGAGCAACACAAAAGACAATGTAAGGTGGTGACAACTCTCACAACAGAAGCTCTCTGTCTCTGTCTGTATATGTCTTTCTGTGATGTGGTTGCATTTCTCTGAACAAGGATACTAGATAGTCTTCCAAATGTATGAGAGTGGAAGTCTCCACAATGGGAAATCTGCTTCCAATCCTCAGTTCTCAGAAGGATGGAGAGAGGGAGAAAGGAGAAAGCATCAGAGAAGATATCATCACAAAACAAAAGAAAGAAATAAAACCATAGCAGCAGCACTACAGGGGAGTGTCACTGCCTGCAAGAACAAAAAGACATTTCAGTGACCCAAAAAAATACACTACCATCTCCGTCCTTGTCGAAGAGACTGAAAGCCTCCTTGCACTCTGCAATCTGCTTTTCCGTCAGCTCCTGCACCATCCTGCACTACTTTTTCCTTCTCGTTCTTATTCTTCTTTCCCTTCTTCTTCTTCTTCTTCTTCTTCTGTTCCTTCTTTTCTGTCTCTGTGTCTCTCTGACTTGATTGTCGCCTCACACGCAAGCCGTCCCAACACAAACCCAAAACACTCTTCACTAAGTACAAGACCACGACAATCACAAAATGCCACGAAAACACAGAAGACAAAAAACAGATTAGGGCTACCCAAAGCGTCTCTGGAGACAAGGAATCACGAGAGTTTGAACAAGAAGAATGAATCCCAACACTCCCACAAACCGATCGGACCAGCGGCAGAAGCAGCGGAAGAAAACACTACGGAAAGCGGTGGAAAAACAAAAAGCTGCTGCCCACAACAACAACGACTTCTTCTAGATTGTTGGCCTTTTCTACAATCCTGCTAATCTCTCAAGAGATCCAAATTCTGCGCCCAACAACTGTGGTTGCAGACAGACTGCATGAACAAAAAACAAAAAAACCGCCCACCCACAGACCAGAATCTTCGAAAAACGCAGAAGTTGGCTTGGAGTTCGAACAAAGGCAATGTGGAACGCGGAAAGTGGGCCCCACTTTCCGTCGGCTTCTTCCTCAGCTGCTCTTCATGGCCCACATGCCCCTTTGTGTGGGTGTGTGTCTCTCACAGTGTGTCTTCGTGCCCCTTTCTCTTTGTGGGTTTTCTTTGCGCTTGTTTTCTCTACAGAAAAGCTTTGCAGCCATGTGGGGAATTGCAAGAGCAACAAATCCTACTGCATTGATTTTTCAAGTGGAAACTTTGGTGTAAGAGGTCAGAGATTATTGGGACATGATTTCATGAGTTCATGATTACAGGGAATTTGAGAACTAGCTTCTGTGAGCACCTGGAGTTGATGAGTGCCTGAACTATCAAGTCTAATTCCAGAGCAATGATCATATGAACAATATAAGGTTCTCTAGAAGAAGAGAAGAAGAAGCTTTTGAATCAAAATGTTAAGAAGAAGAACATCATCATCACAGCAAACCTGCAGAAAGTCCAGGAGAAACAACAAAAAAGTCTAGAAACAGAATACTCATGGGACATGGAAATGGAAAAAACAGATTCAAATATGTAAGCACAAAGTTGTGTGGTTACATGAGAACCGCATATAGCAAAGTCTCTCTCTCTTGCAGCAGTTGCATGATCATCAACATCAAGAGCAACAGCTGCAAGGATCATCGACAGCAACATCTGTGGTACCATCAACTGAACTTCATTGTCAGCTGGCACTTAGAGATCAATGTCAGACATGAACCCAACACACTCAGTTCCCATTACTGAGGGGTAAAACAAAAAAGCCAAAACCATGATGCCTGGCTAGCTTGATGAACCAAGGAGAAATTCATGAACTTGGTAATCAGAAGAAACTTGAAGCTCAACACTGCAGACGAGGAAGAGAAGAAGAGAGAGGGAGAGATAGGGACCACAATGTTAGAAAAAGATAGAGGGAGGGACTACACTGATATTTACAATCTACTATAGTGGCAATGAGAGCAAAGGACCTCATAATCCAGACAGGAGGAGATTACTACTTTGCAATAATCCTAAATCACTCTTGAATTTTGAGTGATTTTGTACATATGAGATCTGTGATTCTGGTTTAGTATATGGTCAGAGGGACACTTGTAATGTGAGATCACAGTTTGGAGGGTGGCTGTTGTGTTAGCTCTCTCCGCAGAATTTTCCCAGATGATGACCTGGGTATGGCATCTATGATTGTTACCCTCCGCAGCTTTTTGTAAGGTGCCACCTGCACAAATGATGCATCCAATTGCAGACAGCATCATCATCAGTACATTGATCAGGCTCTCTCTCTCCCCAGAAACACGGCTTCCTGACAACAGCTAGGAACAAAAATGCCATCAATTGTCACCAAGATTCCTACTGGGTACTGTGCTTTTGGAACTAATCTCCGGTTGCTCAAGAAGACTTTCCAGAATGTGTACCATTGACAGTAATTCAGAGAATTGTTAATGAGATTACATGAGGAAGGGAAGAGGTTGTTAGAGAGGAATCATCAATGAGCTGATAGACTGTCCTGCAATAGGTTTGTGGAGACCTGCAGGCAGGGAATCTAGAAAGAGATACAGACCACTCATGCATGAAGCCTGTCCAGAGTTTATAAGGGATGTTGAAAAAAGTCTAGAACCTGTTCAGCGACAAAGTCCAAAACTTCTTTCTCTGTAACAGATTGATGTGGCTTGCAAACGATGTATGCAACTGGTACTTGGCCAGCTTCTTTATCTGCAAGTCTGGACATTGAAAAAAACAAAAAGTCAAATTTAACATGTACTAGTGCTCAGATTGCTACCAGAGTGCAGATGACTCTTCCTTGTTGTAACAATCCTCCATCTTGACCTAATTCTGGAAAACCCCAGAAAGCATTAGCTCACAAATCTCTTAGGGCCTTGCTTTATCGTCACTCTCATGAGTTCAGAGGACTCCAGAAAATGAAACTTGGTATATGTGAAGGTTGTACTCGTAACACAAATGGTCAAGCAGATCTGAGTCATTGGGTACATCAAGTCCGTGACACAAAAATATTTTTTTGGGTCACATGGAAAAGGTTTAGACAACTCACGGGACAACTGCAGCATCATGGATTGAAGGATGGGAGGTCAATATCCCCTCCAATTCAGCTGGTGCAACCTGTGCAAAATGAGCATATGTAAGCTCCATTCAAAGACTTCAAGCTCATGCTGCACTAGAATCAACTTTGTTCTGAAAACCTTCTAGTTTAGAAAAGCAAATTATCCTTCTCCAGAAATGCTCTCAGCTTCCAGCTCCTTGATCCTCTTAAGATCGATAATGTATAACTAGGATACAGCTTTTAATTGCAGGATTTTAGGAACTCCAGATGACAAACCAACAAAATTGTCAAAGCTCTGGAAGTGTACACTTGAACTGGAAACATGTCCAGCACTTTGGTATACCTCACCTGGAAACCCTTGTATTTGATGAGTTCTTTGATGCGATCCACGACAAAGAGGCAGCCACTGTCATCAATGTAGACCAAGTCTCCTGTACGTAGCCATCCGTCTTTGTCCAATGTTGCTGCTGTTGCTTCCACATTGTTCAAATAACCTGAACTTCCAACACAACAAATCCAAGTACTGTAACCAAGAGTTGAATTAAGACACAAACTTTCAGCTCTTTACCATGCCACCAGCTTCAAGGTTCTTTAGAAGAAGGTGGTGGTGCTGCTGCTCATTACAGCACAGTGCAAAAAGCTTCAACAATTCAAGTTCTTCATGTGTTATGATCATCTCTTTGTAACCAACCCTGAATGGCTCCAAGCCAACAGCACCCTTGGCAGCAGCAGCAACAACAGAAGACTTTCTCATTTCACACAATGATCAATTCCTCCATCATGAGGAATTCAATCCTTACAATTTCAGAATTTGAAAGATCTGATCATATACTTTTCTTGATCAGAAATCATTGCTAGGTCCATAAATGCAACAGGAAGAAGATCTAGGACAGAAATGCAATTGGCAGTCTAATAGGGTTTGTAGAGGAGGAAGGAAGAAGAATCAAGTGCAGGGGGGGAGGGGGGTGGGGGCAGCAGTTTTGCAACAGAAGAAAAAGGTTTGATAGAAATGTGATGAGGAGCAGCAGAGGGTGCTAGGGTTTGTACTCATGAGGGCAAACCCTAGCATCCTCTGAAATCCAGTGGCAACAGCAGCAGCAGGAGCAGCAAGAGCTTGTACCTTGCATGAGAGAAGGACCACGCATCCAAAGCTCGCCAATCTGGTTAGGAGGAAGAGAGCGACCAGTCTGCACATCCACAACCCTCGCCTCAATCGTGTTCATCAGCCAGCCAGCGGAGCCATATTGTGCCTTCAAGTCTTGATGCTTCATATCATGGCTCAATTGCACTGTGCTTGTCCCAATGGATGTCGACTCTGTGAGCCCATATCCCTACAAAACCCACGAGACAGACATTCAACCCCATGCAAGATGAGCTTGTTTAGCTGAGACCCATTGCACAAAAGAGCTCCATGCTCACAGATCCATCATCACAAGAGAGAAGAGCTACAAGAACGAGCTGCAATGTGTACTTTACCTGGTCGATAGTGGCATTGGGTATCTTTTGGTTACAACGTTCAGTGAGCTCCTTACTGAGAGGAGCAGCACCACAGCCGATGCAGAGGACGGAGCTCAAGTCGTAAGGATCCGTCACACCGGGGATACAGAGAGCCATGACAATGGGAGGAACCACAGGAAGATACGTGACTTTGTACTTCTGCACAGTTTCCAGCAGATCCGCGACACCGCCGAACTTGGACATGACGACGACGGTGACGCCTCGTCGCAGCTCCGCACATGCCACTAACCCTAATCCAAACACATGGAAGAAAGGAACCAAGCCCAGGAAGACCTCGCTTCCACCGGGCGGAACTCGAGGAACTCGGAACTGACTCATGTGACCCACTATGATCTGAGCTGCAATGAAGCTCCTGTGCGGAATGATCACGCCTTTGCTTGCTCCCGTAGTTCCGGAAGAATACAACAAAGCTGCAGTGTCCGTCTGACGAATGCGCACTCTCCTTGGTGCTTTGTCTGGATCCGTCGTCAACAGCTTCGAGAAAGGAGTGACAGACAAGAAGGATCTCCGATTGTTGTTGTTGTTCTTAACTGACAATGGGTTGTTGTTGCCCAAAAGAACCAGAGAAAGACTCTCCTCGACGCCGCCCTCGACTTTGTGTACCAACTCTGGAACAGTGATCACAAACCGTGCACCGGAGTCTTGCATCTGCTTTGCGATCTCGTGTCGCGTGTTCACTGGGTTCATGGTCGTGATGATCGCGCCGATGGAAGTGATGGCCATGAAGAGAGGTGGGAAGTAGATGGAGTTTCCCATCAGAACTAGCACCACGCTTCCCTTCCGCACTCCGAGCTCGGCAAGACCCGCGGCTATGGAGCGCACCTGAACACGAAGCTCCCCGAACGTGATCTTCTGCCCTGTCTCCGCATCTACCAACGCCGCAACGTTTGCAAAACTGGGATTCCCGGCATTTCCTGAAAAAAAAACCGTCACCAAATCCATCTCCTCTTCTTCCAGCATTTGCACCGGCGGCCGCAAGCACCGATAAATCCCATCACTCCCATACCCACTCCTCAAATCCATGATCTCCCCCACCCCCTCTCTCTATGTGTCTCTGTCTGTCTGTCTGTGTATGTGCTCCAACTCCAAAACCACTTCTTCTGCAATTTCTAGCACTACAAAAAATTCCTGAATCTCTCTGCAATTCCAAAAGCACCTCCTCCTCCTCCTCCTCCTCCTCTTCTGCTGCTGCTAGTTCTGGTTGTAGAATTTCTAGTACTGTGAACACTGTGGAATCATCATCACCAGTTTTGCTTTTTGGTTTGTTTTTTCTCAATCTAGACTTTCTTGCACAGATTGTAACTAAAGTCTTGTACTGTACTAGTGTTTGGTTTGCTTTCTTTCTCCAGATGCTCATCTAATTTGTTCTCTTTTTGTTGTTGGTTTTCTTCTTGTGTTTTCTAGCCAAATGTTTGTTGTTGCTGTTTGCTCTTGAGACTGGAAACAAGCTGCTGGGCCCACAACAACAACAACAACAAGAACAGCAAAAACAACTGTAGTCTAGCTCCAGTACTCTACTTTGCTCTGAAGAAAATTCATTGCTTGATAATCTGAGCTTTTTGCTTCATTAATTGATTGTTAATCTGGGTTTTTTGCTAATTGCTTTGATTAATCCATGGATGCTAATCTGGGTTTTTTAATTGCTTTTTTGCTTCATTGATGATTTCCTGGGTCTGCTTGCTTTATTGACTGATGATCTTCTCATGGGTTTTGCTTGCTTAATTGATCCCAGGATCTCATGGGTTTGCTTGATTGATTTATGGATTTTATGATCTGGGTTTGCTTGCTTAATTGATCCCATGATCTCATGGATTTGCTTAATTAATTGACTAATCACTTAATCTGGTTTTACTTGCTTGCTTGCTTGATTGATTGATGATCCGGGTTTTCTTTGATTCATTGATTGATAATCTGGGTTTGCTTGACTACATAATTAATGATTTTTGGGGGGATGATCTTTGGTTGCTTGATTGAAATCATTGCATGTTATTAAAATAGCTGTGTGTTCTTCACAAAATGAGGAGGCCCTTTTTTTTTTTTTTTTGGCTACACTCCAAAATGTGGAGCCTATTGTATGCCTGCTTGAAGAGCTTAAATACTATTCTAGAAAATTACAGACTTTCTTGAGTACTAGAATATTTTAGGCCAATCTCCCGACCATTGAAAATTGGCACCTGAAAAACATGGTGTTTGTGTGTGGCCATTTTCAGAGTAGCACCCAAAAAAACGTGGTCATTGTTGTGGGACTGGGGGGGGCGGGGGTAGAATGTACCACGGAATGGTTCCCATTATAACTTGGAATGTGAGAAGCTTGTTACGGTGAGTGACATTCCGTAGTGTGGAGGTACCTCTACGAGAGGGCTTGTTCTAGAAAGATGCTTCCCTCCAGAGCCCTTGAAATTGAAGGGTCGAGAACACTGATTATGCATAGTTGCAAACGACATTTTTAATTCTAAACAATTTTTCCCTGAAACCCTAAAACTCTCTCTCTCAAAATTTATCATACATGTCAACAAACCCTAGAACTTCCTGTTGTGACAAACATATCAACTTTCAATAGTTGTGGGTATGGAAGTTCGTTAAAAGGGTGAAATCAAATATGGGCCTACATGATTTGGGGATTAATTTGGGGAGTTC
>Ga0209611_10004931_pt1 | contig 22624 bp, 15 predicted proteins | sample S1TSphgellanicum_3_FD_187693 | JGI IMG/M metagenome (GOLD analysis project Ga0209611, IMG submission 187693) | Host-associated microbial communities from peat moss isolated from Minnesota, USA - S1T2_Fc - Sphagnum magellanicum MG (SPAdes) (version 2) | ecosystem: Host-associated > Plants > Peat... | reverse complement strand
GGAACTCCGGGATGGGACTAGGAAGAGTTGACAAGCTTCACTCATTCACACGGGCCTGCACATAACCAACACAAAGTGGTTAGTGCATAGTTAGAACACCCTCAGTGCTGGGACCAGCCACGGGCAACACGGACACACAAGACTCACCACGGCCCGGACTTGGGGGAAACCACCACCTTCCCCCTTATAGTATATTCTGCAGCTCTCCACGGGGGCTACATCCAAATGGCTATTTTTCCCGGGACTCCTGAGTGGGAGTCCCGAAATCGCGCCAAATGGGACTCCCGCAACTTTGGAGCCCCATAACTTTACGAGCAGACCTTGAATTGCGATGCGGTCTGAAGCAAAGTTGTAGCTCTTTCATCGAGAGCTTTCCAACGATATGTGGCACGCCCCCTGCAGCTAAGTAAATCGGGTCGATTTCCGACTTTTTGTGGTCGGGAGTCAAATTGGCAGTTTGATTCCCGGCCCTTCTTTTGGCCATAACTTATGCTTCAGATGTCCAAATGAGCAATGCAAGCCCATTTTAGACATCTACGTTCTAAAAGTTTTCCAATGATATGATGAACGCCATAAGACATTGAGGTTTGACCCCTGTAATCGCTCTCTGAAGTTTCAGGAGTCCATCGGGACTCCATTTCCCAAAGTGGGAGTTGCCTTGGGAGTGTGAGTGTTCACCCCCTCACACTCCCTCACACTTTCTTACACTCCCGAGAGTATGTGATGTGACTCCCCGGGATCCTTTTGGCCCGCACCCTTGCAATGCCTTTGCCTTGACTCTCGGGCTTCCTCTTGGCTCACACCCTTGCAAGCCCTTTTGCTTTAGTCGCGAGCCCAAGGCTAGGGTTGCGACACTTGTCTATATACAACAATGTCTAAGGACTACATTTATGCTTTCAAAAAATTTACATTATATAAACAATACTTACAAAGTGGTCCATTTGGTCATGGGCCTGATAGGAATGAATTATTATTAAAGAGGGCTTGAAGGTTGAGTGATCCAACTAGACTTACCGCAATAGTGGCAAATTATAGGTCTAGATTGTCCTTCATTAATCACCTACTGCACCTTGAGGGGGAAGAGGTTTTTGGGTCTTCCAAGCGACTTGTTGATTGTCCTCTTGATGCTGACAATGATTCCCATTGTCCTAACCATGTGAATTTTTTTTGTCCATGAGTAACCGTTCTTATTGCTGAACCCAATATTGTGGACAATATACACATGTAATACATGCCTTCTAGTTCTAATAAGTTGTTATCTTTGGTATTTCGAGATGGCTTGGAATTAAAGGAAAATATTTCTGTTGACAGTAAGTGGTGTATTGAATGTTGCCCACCCAATTTTGCAATTCAATGTTCTACATTATAAAAAACCATGACATTTAAATGCAAAGCAAAGATCAACCATTGCAAGTTTGTAAGTGGAACTCTTGCTCCATGTTACTCATGTTTCTAGGTACAATATCATACTGGATCATTTGAGAACCATAAACATTGGTTTTGTCCAGATGACTTGAATCGTTGTGTTAGTGGAACATCATGAAAATTTGTAGTTAATAGGCATGTAGTTCCAACTATATGGCCCATCCAAGAAGGTACTAACTTAACTCAAAATGAATTAACAACTTTCAAAACATGCTTTTCCTTTTACCACCTTCGCAAAAGCAACGTTGGAAGTTTATTTGGCTCCCAATTTTCATGTTCAAGAAATTCCCATGTGCCTATTGTAATGAGTTGCCCCAGTGTTGTGAGGCCCTCTAATGTTAGTTGTTGGCTTACAACTCGTGGTGGCAAGAAAGTGAAATGACCTTTAGTTCTCAAATTGACACAACAACACATTAACAATTGGGAGGCTAGTATCTTGCTTCTCCAATGCATCATTTTCCTCGTTGTTGATGTCCCCTTGCCTAGGTACAGATGAATTTATAGTATTCTTTCAGATGATAAGCAATATGATGTGATTATTGGAAATTTCCCTAGATGTTCATGTGTTTACTTTGTGACAATGTTGGCAAGTTCTTTAGGTGGCCTTGGGACATATGTGCAATGTAAATATGTGTATCACATCTTGTAATTGATTATGTTCTGTGGGCTCACGAATGACTTCATTCATTATTGCACATGGAGTTGGGATGAAGTTTAGCGTTTGTTACAACGTTCTAAAGTTTTAGGACTCTAGTGATAGTACATCACAATTGTAATCAATTGTGGTTTTCTCATTCACAAAACTTGTAATAAAACTTTTGACAATCATAATGTGTTTCCTTGTATATTGTTTTTTTGTGTATAATATCGTAGTACCTTGACCATTTCACAAATATTTTTCAACCACACAATTTCCACCCATTTTAACAATTTTAAAAATCAAATAATTTTTTTTACCCCTTGAAATTTTGAATATTGGTTATACCAGGCATTATGAAATGCATCTTTTTATTTTCTTTTGTCTTGAAGCCCTCACATGAGGCTACACTCAAGAGCTCTATTCACCAAACCCATGTTCAAAGTCAATAAACCTTTGTTGATTCCAAAAAGCACTTTGGTGACATGGCAAAATATTCCAAGACATGTCATCAAATATTTTGCCACATCACTTGAAAACTTCCATGTGGAAAATGAATATACCAAGAATATTCCATGACATGGCATGGAATATTTTCAAATATTTTGTCATGTTCAAATGAGCAAGCTCACTTGCTCATGTGAACTTATTCATCTACTCACTTGCTAGTGTCGTTGATCATGCAACTAACAAAAATGACTAAAAAAATTAATAATCACATAAGACCAATCATTTTATTAGCCAAGTTTAGTTGAAATAATATTGTTTACAATTTTATCACAATTTAGCCAAATATAATTTAAAATTTCAAATATAATTTAATTTATCATTGTTTAACTATGTTTAACATTAAAATTATGTTTAGCTTCATTTATGTTAGTTTAGCCATGTTTAGCATAAATCACCATTTTAAATATAAATTATATTAATTTAGTTATACATTAACAATTTTCAATGGTGTTTAGCTTAAATAATTATGTTTAAAAGCGTTTAGCCATGTTTAACCATGTTTAGACTAACTTAATCTATGTTTAACTTATATTAGTTTAGTTTAGTTTAGGTCTAACCTAACTAGGTTTACTTTAGTTTAATCTAAGTCTAGCCTAAAACCTAAGTAGTCCTAACTAGGGTAGATTAGGTTAATTTACTTTTAACATAGGGAGGCCTAGGTTAACCTAAGTTAGGTTGGTAGGTAATAAGTAGGTTGACCTATGTCAACCTAGGGTGGCTTAATTTAATTTGGGGCAAAAAAAATTAATTTTTATAACTTTGTGTTTAATAAATTTAGTATAAAAAATTTGTGGTAGTGTAATGGATGAGGATATGAACCCCAAAGTGGAGGTGGGGGGTTCAAGTCCTTGTTCTTGCAACTTATGATGCCTAGGCCACTTACCTAGGTTAAATAGCCTAGTTTAGGCTTACCTAGGTTAAGAGGTCAAGGTTTGTTTTAAACTTAGGCCACCTAACTTAGGCTAGGTTGACTTTTGCTCATGTGTGATGACTCATAATTGAACATGTGTTTATAAATTTTTGACACATGTCATCCATCTATCAAGGTGTCTTTTGTAAATCTTAGTTGAATAAAATGATTAGGTTGATGTGGCATGCACTTTACATGTCATACCAAGGCCAATGATGATATTAAATTTCAATATTATAAGAAAATTAAAAAATCCTAGTTGATAAGACAATTGGGCTTTACAATAATATGTCCTTTGCAACTAAATGGGTGAAATGACATGGGTTTAAGAACTCAATAATCATTAATTGCAAATGTCCTTTCTAACTAATACATAATCATAAAGGCCAATTGCAAAACCCAATATGTGTTGTTGTGTACCAAACACTTCCACATTTGGGACAATTAACATTATCCCTATGATCCCTTTGAAACAAAATGCACCCTTTAGCACATGCATGAATGTTTTCATAATGTAATCCAAGTTTTTGTGTCAAAGCCTTTGCAATGTAATAATTGGTTATTAAACAATTTAGTTCAGGAAACAAATGATGGCATTAGAGTGCAAAGAACTCATTTGCAAAATTTATTACTAATTCCGTGTATTGTGTATAGGTTCATAAGAAGTATTGTTGCCACCAACTTTTTTCATTTGGAACGTGCATACAATTCCTTCATTACATCCTCCAAAGCCATTAGATCAAAATTGTGTTCTTAGTCTCCGAGCTCAAATTCTCTCATAGTGATTGAGAACCCTATTCTTTCTCCAACTACTAAGGAGTGGGTATGAGTCTATAGTTTAAGGCAGTTGATTTTACAATGGCATTTATCTTTCAAGATGTTTTGGATGGCATAAGGAGATTGCTTCTTTGACATGTAACAAGGCAACAACATTGAGATGATAAACTTTGGATTAAGAGAAACATCAGGCTAGTTTGTACTAGCTGAAACATCCACATTTTCCTTGCAACAAATGCAAAGGATGCTTCTTATACAACATTACAAATGCGAGGGAACACTTGATTCAAAATGGAAGGGTTCCAAAGTATAGAGTTTGGAAGGGACCAAACAACACGATAAAAACACGTTACAATATCTAGATCAAAATTGGCAACTCAAAGTCCATTTTGGAGTTCAAATCTAGTGATTTTTCAAAAAGAACATTTAAATGGTGTTAAAGTCCATTTCATAATGATGTTAAAAGTTTTCATATTAAATCTTAAATTTTTTTGTAGACTTTTTCTTGCTTGATTTTTTCATCTTAAGTGTTATGGTACTTCAATGTATGGTGGTAAAAAGTTATAAGCTTAATTTCCAACTCCATTAGAAGAAAAAGTCCATAATGATAGTTTTTTGGGGTTGTTTAGATTGTGACATTGGATGTACCATCTATTGTAAAGTCCACATTGGATTGAACATTTATCCTTTTGGTAAAAAACATTTTGGGTTTGAAAGATTAGAATGTAGGTTCTAATTTTTCATGTCACTTTTGCCAAGTTTCTCAAATACATTTGAATACAATGCAACAACACTTGACTCACCTAGAAAAAACTACCAATGTGACATCCCAAAAAGTCCATCGTGGTGTGCTTTTACCCAAGATAGACTCATAGGACAAGGAATGGCTAAAGGAATTTAGGGTTCCAACAAGGTAACAAACCCAAGAGCTTGATTATGTTATTGATATGTAAACTATGGTAGTTGATGCATTCTAGCAAGTAAATGATGCGGTAGCATTGGAATCTAGAGCTTTAGATGTTGTGGAGAAAGTTTTTAGGGTAGTTAATGAATTACAAAAGGGAAAGAATGAAAGAAATAGAAATGGTGATGCTGAGCCTCCTTTTGATAGTAAGGGAGAACGCATGGCCACACATGATGTAGCTTGAAATTCTTTCACCTCCTCCAATGTTAAAGACGTCATGTTCTATGTTTTGCGTGAGGAAACACATGTTCTTTCAATGTCATCTCTCCGTCATCACAATGATGAATGGATATTGTGTTTACAAAAAATGTTACTCACACTTTGGCAAACGTAATCATTGTTGACTCAACTTGTTTCATGAGTCGTTTTTTCTTTGGGAGTGATGACGACGATTGCAACTAAGGCAAAGGTTGTGTCAAATCATGACCAACACCTTGAAGATGATTTCAACCCTTTAGCAATAGAAATATTTGGATGTTTACACTAGTAGGCGGACAACTTCCTTCATTGATGTGCCAATATAACATGGTCAATGAAGGGCTTTGGAGGTCCTCCTCTTTCGATTATATGTTCATTTTATAGGCAAAAGGTGTAAATGGCTCTTTAGAAAGTTCAAGCCGCCATTATCTTGCATCAGGTAGTTGTGGCAGTATGAGAAGCCTTTTTTAAGCTTGGTGTCCTTCCAAGTTTTTCACCCATCTCCTTGCACTACTTGCTTCATGCTACTAGTCATGGGTTTAGGTCCTAGGTATTGTGTTTTCTCCTCTTAGGGCTCCCCATTGTGCGTTCTACACTTTTAGGTGTGGTCTTTTTTGGAATTCAGTTCTTTCTTTTTTCTTCTCTTGTTCCCTTCTTGGGTGTTTTTCCTTTAGTTATTTGTTTATTTACTTAGTAAAAAATTTAACATGATATATATTATGAAATATGTTCATTTATTTCCTCCTCAAGAAAACCCAACAAAGTCTCAGACAACAAGTATAATTTTTACTCTAGACACAGAGAACAAGTATTGATTTTTTCCTCCAAGCTTTCATTGTTTGTTTTGATATGGCCACATTGGACTGTAAAACCCAGTAGGTACAGGCTCAGCAGAACAAAGTATTATATACCCTCAAGGGTCAAAACATAGTTACATAGCAGTTAGACAATTTGGTATCTATCATACCAACAGGACCCAGGTCACTAGGTGAATAGGCAGCCACAACAAAGTCCTTACATACCACCAGGCCCAAAAAACAGTTGCATAGTAGAGACAGAATACAGAGTCTGACAATTGCCCAAACCAAAGCTACACAGTAGGTACGTACTACTACCCTCTAGTCCCAAAAGAATAGTAAGAAAATATTGTAACAGGAGTGGTACCTTATCTGTCCACAAAACACAGAGCAAAGTGTAAAAATAATTTGTCCTGTGAGCCTTGAGTATGAGGCCTTGAGAAACAGCCTCAGAGCCAATGGACCAATGCATGGATACATTCACAGAAAGGACTTTGGAACAAGAACATCAAAGTACGGCCTCATGTCTTTTGCATGTTTCCTAAGGTGGAGTGAAGTCAGATGATGTCTTTGGAAAAAAATAAAATTGGCACGAGGATTCATGGCTAAGAAGAAGAAGAAGAATGACGACAACAAAAAATTGAAAAAAAAGTCTTCTGACCCACAACCAGCTCGTGGTACCCAACTGGCCGCTTCATGCAGATACCAACATCAGAATGATGGATTGGAAGGTCCAGGGTATGGTTGTGAGGGTTGTGTGCGCACGATCAGATCCCTACATCAGAATGCTCAATTAGCATGTCCAGGGGTATGGTTGTTAGGAACTTTCTAATGGCCACCGAATGAACACAAATTCACTCATACGCCAACAAAGTTGAGGTCCCAGCAGTTTCAAGAGTTGGCTGGGCCCATTTCAGTTCCCTCGGTAGTCGAGGTGAAGGGATAATAAAGTATCAAAAGGACTTTTTAGGTTTCAGTTCTCAATGCACTGCCATCCACAAAGCCAATCCAAAAAGGTTGAGGTTAACATTCTAAAACTAAAATACAAAATGCATAGTTGGAAATCTCACTTCCCCCATGCATCCAGAATCACTGTTTTTCTCCTTTTCTTTTTTTCAATTTTGTGAGGTAGGTGTCTGGCTAGCCTCCACAAGAGGACTTAAGCCAAATTTGGCTACAATTGACAGCCGGTAAATAGAAAAAGTTTAGGAATCTTGCTATATTTTTGCCACATCCTAGACTTATTGTCTAAATCTAAAAACTTCAAAAACAAGTCCTCGTCTTTGGGGCATTCTTTTCCAAAAATAAGTCTTTGTTTGAGTAGGGCATAAGGATGCAAGAAACCCCCAGCCCCCGCCCCAAAAAAGGCCAACCCAAATGTCCATATTTATACATGCGTAATGTCAATGCCATTATGTTATCCAGCATCTTTTTGGAGGCGAAATTCACACTGTGACAACCAAAAAAATCTAGTGCAGTGTACAAAGGGATCCTTTGGAAAAAATGCACAAAAGGTTTTGCATATTTAGATATCGCAGTTCCTAGAGATAGCCAAAACAGAGTAGGATTCTAAAAAATTTCTATTTTCCTGTTTGATCTCTAGCCAAATTTGGCTCATTCCTCAATCCATCTACTTGACAAAATTGGGGGAAAAAAAAACCCCTGATACTACCTGTTCTAAGATTATTCATTTGTTTTAGCTGTTCATAATGATTGGAGAACTTAGCCATAGGTCATTCATTTGCAGTTATGTTAAGATTCTAGACATCATAGCATGTTGGAAGGACATGGCATTTTGGCATTAGGCATTGGCATTTACTAGTGTGGAGAAAGTTTGCAAAATGTGTTTTGCAAGCTAATGACATGATATTAAGTGAATTTAAGTAAAATGAACTAAAAAGTGTTGCCCTTTCAATATTTTTTGTCTAGTGGCACAGAAACCTTGTTTGTTTCTGTGAGAGGCTCAAAACTGAAGCGGGGCCTGATAAGGGCAAGGGCAAATATGAGTTGGGAAACCTTGCTCCATTATGATAAGGTAGGGTTAAGTTTTGTGGATAGTGAGGTGCATGATCATTCATCCCTGATTCCCCTACCTGACTAGGGATGGAGGACTCGAGTATAGTGAGATGAGGTTTCCAGTCTTATCCGCTTCTATGAGTCAAATTCAAGTACGATAGGCTGAGAGGGATAGACTATTTAGTCTTTCAAATCGATAAGGTCAATTTACCCATACTGTAATATCTTATCTAGTTCTGCATTCAGGTGTTGAATATTTATTTTATTTTTTAGAATCGATTTCGTAAATTAAAAACATAACCTATGAAAGTTTTGGCCTAATAAAAAGCTGAAATAAAAATGTTCAGCAACATTGACCCAGCATTCAACTTAATGTTCAATGAAAATATCTCATTCAAAGAGAAGTTTTGGACGATATATTCTCCTTATCACAATTCTTGGTTGCAAGGTAGGAACTCCATTTTATCCACCAACTTAAGTGAACTTTTTAGTAGACATTGTCACACTGTAGGTGTTGCTAAGCATACAACTAGTAAATCACCTACCTAATAGGTAGAAGATAATGAATTAAAAAAAAAACCCCAAGCAACTATTTCAAGTTCTCTAAACTTTGACATTGATAGGCACATAATTTCCAATGTTGGATGGGTATCACAAAACTTTCAGATAATTCATTGGTTTCACATTGAGAACCAAAGGGTATCATATTGTGTGATACCCTGTCATCAATTTGATAATCAAAATCTATCATTTTTCACTCAAGTGAGAACTGAACCTAAAGAATTGGTTACAATTATACAATTTTAAAATAACAAGACCTGATTACCATCAATGGCTTAACTTGAGTCTGTTTCTCAAGTGATAGACACCCCAATAACAAGCTCCTGAACAGGCAACAGATTACGAGCTAAAACCTCTGATAACTATGCTTAAAATTGGGTATTAGTTTGGTGTAACTTTAGTCTTGATGAAAGTAAATGTTATTTGATGGACACTGCAATCTAGCTAATGAAATAAGTGTAATTTAATGGACATTGTGCTCTAAGTATGTTATTGATGTTTCTATTTTGAAATTTTCACTCCAACCTTCAATCAATTTTTCTGGAGCCCTTAATTGATATCAACTAGCCTAGCAATGGTAATTTAGTCAAAAACTTCATTTCCAAAGTTTATGCCATATGTAAATTTTTTCATACACATCCTGTAAAGCATTTGGAAATCACCTTTTATACATGAATAGGCTAGAATTGCCCATCATCAATCATTACCCTATCACCAAACATTTATTTAGATCTTTGTCATTTGTGCTTCATTTTGAGTGATTTAAAATGTTATGGGAATGCTACCTCGAGCTCTAGATATAATCTTTGAAGTGCAAAGGAAAAGGAGTAATGAAAGAATACCAAGAAAAAAAATAACCTTTTCAACTCACAAAATGCAATTTTTTTCTTTTTTCTTCTCTTTGAACCTCTCCTACTTTGAAAGCTTCTAACTTTTTCATTTCATGTTCATTTTAAACAATTTAAAGTGCTATAGGAACTCCACCTTCAGTTTTACAAATCCTTTTGGAACTTTAATAACAATAAAGCAACATATAAGTAATTTTCTAGGTGTTCGGGAATTGCCTTTGTAATGTTTTGTGGTTTGTTTTTTGAATTCTTAACCCCCTCTACTTTGGAGGCCTTAACTTTCTCATTTCTAATCGGTTTTTGACAATTTTGAGTGAGTCAGATGTATCAAGAGAAGGGTTTCAAGTTTTGTTTGGACATCAAAAACAAGGAAGCTCTCCCCTTGGATCTAGCTTGCCCTGAATGCTTAAATGTTGATTCACCGATCGTTCTACCTTACCCTCTTTTAGAGAGGAGGAGTGATCTTACACCTCTTACTTAAAAGTGTACAAAAATTATAACTCTTTCAAAGGTGGAAGAACCTTCCCACTTTGAAGGAGCACTATGTGTAAAAAAGAAAATTGATAATCAATTTGTGAAAACTAATCAAAAGAACTAATTGCTCTTACGTTTGTGATAACCAACATTTTGAGAACCTGTTGATTAAAAAAAAAACAAATTCTTGATATCCTAACTGGTTTTCACTTGCCATATATATATATATATATGGTGAGAATTGGTTTATAATAGTTGATTTACTAGTCAAATGTTACTTACCTACATTTTTTTAAATGTCTATTTGTTTGACAATATTTAGCTAGGTGGAGAATTTTTTTGCACATGACTATACTTCTAGAGTGAATGGAAGGAATTGAAAAAAACACAAGAAAATGCAATACATGTATAACTTGCCATAAAAAATATTCTTTCAAAGAGAGGGAGGTATTGAAGACATTTGAATCACAATTTTAGAATTAAGTGAAGAATAAAACAAACTCCACTTGTGAAATTGTGCAAGAAGAGGAAACCAAATTAAAGATGTGCACCAAGTGCAAATCCAAGCTCAATTTTTTATTAGGGGATTGACTCCAACAATCAAACAAGCAAGGGTGACAGAGATGCCATTTTCCTAAAAAATTATGAAGCAATAAGCACAATTGATCCAATAGGATACTAGCATGTGACGCCCAAAAAAGAAGGGAAGAAAGGACAAAATCCAATTCAATGTATAGTTTATTTAATATTTTTATTGAACTTTTATTTCCATTGCTATTGAAAACAACAATCAAGGAATTGAGTTTTGGATATGTTTTTAAATTATAATTTATAGCATTCCTTTTAATCCTCATTTTTGGAATTTTTTAAAACCTATTTTGCAATTACAAAGGTGATAGGTCCCATTAAGAGGAATTTCATTATAGGGTTTCTTTATCCACATTTTTTTCATGGCCTTCCTGTCATCCAGTTTGGAGGACCCTAACACCACTTATTTGCAAATTGATTTCCATAAAATTCCTATGATTGTTGACAATTTTTACATCAAGGATATCACTAGAAGGAAATGAGAAGTAGTAAAAATCCTTCGATACTAACAATTTGCAAATTTTCAACAGGAATATCTGACAATTTGCAAAACTACTTACAAGTATGAAAAATTAAATAAATCAAGACACACAAGCTTGCACTCCTACAAAATGGTATCCAATTGAAACATAGACATTGTTGTGTGGCTTGAAATCCCCTTCAGACAACACTTCAATACCTTGGCAGCTTTGGCACAAATTAAACTATTTTTAATTTTGTCAAATTTTTTGAAAAACTAAAAACTTATTATGTTAGACCCTCTCCAATATAGTACAAGTCCGTGAGGACAGTCCAAGCAAAAAGACAATTGAAAACTTTTGATAGTTAAAGTATTTTTATTATATTTATTTTATACCAATCAAAATCTTCAAAATCAAAACAAAGCTATCGAATTAAAATTTCAAAAATATATTAATTAATCGACAGGTTCCTACCAAATCTGCCAAGGTACTAGGGTAGTAGACACTGGTTGATGTTAAGGAAAAGTACTGGATGTGTCAATAAATATTAACCCCTATTGCTCTTGTTGCAATTTTTAATGTTATATTGTTGAATATCAACCTATAGTGTTCTTTAATTTAAACCATTTAAAGTTTAAGACAATAACTGTTTTGAAACAAAATTAAAGCCATCCTTGTGAATTTTTGTTTCACCAGAAAAAACAATAAGGCTCTTTAGTAAGTCTTGAATGTTACATTGTCAAAGAAAGCCATGTAAGCTTGTCAATACCCAGCATTTTAATATCAAAGCTGTTCAAACGTTTTTCAAAGTTATATTCAAACACTACTTTTTACAAAAGTATGCAGGTCTTCTTGGACTGGAATTTTCAAAATAAAAAAACTGTCTTTTAATTTACATAACAAATGACTTGTTTGTGTTGTTCTTTTGTGATTTATTTGGTGGGTAAAATCCATGTTTATACAATTTTTTGAAGACTTTAAAAACATATAAGGGTTCATTCATACATGTCATGTAAGACATCTCTCTATGGTTCTAGGTCAACATCCATGTCCTTTTTTAGGATGTAAAGCCATGGCCTCCAAGAATTTCCTCAAATTAGATGTGTTGGCCCTTAGGTTAAGTTAAAGTTAAGTAGGCCCCATATTACAATGTTGGCCAGTAATCAACAGCTCTTTTTATGGGCCAACCAATATTACTTGTAATCCAAGAAAAATATAGATAAAAGTGCATGTAATGCCTTTGTCTAAAGGAGGTGGGAGTGAAATGGTAGAGTGGAAAAATTTAAACTTCAAACTTTAGACAACTTTAGAGAACAATTTAGAATGACAAATCTAAATTTGAAACTTTTAATTTAACCATGCCCGTTTTGTTTTTTATTTCATTAAGTTTTCATATATGCCCTGCAGTTCAATTTTCATGAATTCTCACTTTTGCACTATTTAGGACTATTTTTCAAGCATAAATTAACTTGTTTGGATCAGTGTTTAGTTAGGAATTTTGCAGTAAAGCCAAAGTGGTGATCATCCATAGGGAGATTTAAACAAATATGAATATATTCCAATACAAAGTTCAAAATTTTAATGAATCTTTTTATATTCCTGGCTACTTACTGGAACCCCTACCAGCTTCTTGGCCCCTTAGATAAAATCCCAGGGCGAAATTTAGGCAAATTAATTTAGTTCTTTATTAGAATATCCTTTAACAAGAGACAAAGAGCTAAAACATGAGTGGATTTTGAAAAACTTTGCCAGTAAAAAAAAGGCTAGTTTGGATCAGCCCTAGTTTTTGGTGTGACATTTCACACCTACTTTAAGAACCTATTCCTTTTGTCACAAGATTCTTTCTTTATTCTTTTTTTTTTGGCCATAATTTGAAGGAAAATTGTGTGACATGACCATATTTAGACATTAGATCATAGTTAGTCGTTAGAATAGAGGAGGCTTCCTAACTTTTAGGACTCACCTATGTGACCTGTAGCCAAATTTGGCTAAGGCCTCTCGTGGATGGTCACCAACCCACCCACCTCATGAAAATGGAAAGAAAAAAACCCTGGTTTGGATCCAACGAAATGCCAGTCAGCAAATAACATAAACCGAAATGGCTTGCAAGTCGTGTGTTTCTCAAACCCTGCAAAACTTATTTATAAACACACTGCTGATTCAAAAAATGTACAAAAAAATAAGAAAAAAGAAAAGGGAGAATTTATAGGATGTCAAGTTAGCACAAATCAATGTCAAACTTGCTCCATGCAATAGGTCAGCCATGGCAATGGGGGTGTGTTGTGAAGAGGTGGAAGTCCAGAAGTAACTAGGCCTACTTCTACCACCCAACTTAAGATGGAGGATGCTTGCATACTTTGCAATGTAATTGAAATTTTGATGGTGTGTTTAGGCATATAAGCATTAAATACTCAGTTGATTTTATTTGGTTATAAATATCACACTATGGTCGTGGGAAATCATCAATCAACATTCATGCACCGATCTCTTCATAACTTTGCATGCTTTAAGAAGGACAGTCAAGTAATGTGACATATATATATACCAGCAAGAAGGCAGTTAAAAAGCTTGTTATCTTGATTTATCCAAAGTCTATAGCTTGGAGCCGTGCATGTTTTATGCAATTTTTTATTCTGTTAATTAGAATATTATTTTCGAACTAATCATTATTTCAATCATTTCAAACAATAATTTTCTTTTCGTAATAATTATATTTTTTCTCACTCTTTTTCCTGACCACCTACATGGACATGAAAAAGCACGTGCTATATAGTAAAATCAAAATTGAGATTGACATAAATAATGATGAACTATTGAAAACCATATTTGAACATATGAAGGGAAAAAAAAGGGGGGGAGGGGGTTAGAGTGGGGCACATTTTATTAAATTGATAAATCTCCATCTCCTTTAGCATTATTCTTACTCTCTTTTTTCATATTTTCAAAGTGAAGCTTAATTTTTAATTTTTAATTTTATTTATCGATTATAATACATTAATTCCATAAATACATAGCTTTTCCCCTAGCAATGGGGTTCTAATACTACAATATCATAATATTTTTTCAAGTTTGACATTAAGGTATCGAATTATTATTTTATCTTTCAAAATCCACATTGTCAATACAAATAAGAATTTATGAAACTTCAACAATAAATATAAGCAACTTCTTGCTAGGTTTTCTAAACTCTAAATCTCTAACATAATGAGACCTTTTGCAACATTTTTAATTGCTTCTTTTTGCAAACACGGGGAGAGATAATGTTTCACTAAATTATTAAAAAAATGTTTTTCATTATTGGTACCTACTTTGCAATGTTGGATTGGCAACTAGCCTGCAACAAAAGATTCCTAGGTTTCCTCCATTTTTTGTATTTTTCCTTCCCTTGTAATCTCCTTAAATTTCAATGTGTCAAATAGATAATTGCTAGAAAATTCAGCATTTCCAAAAATAATTTAATTACCACCAAACTTGAAAAGGTATTATAATAACACTGTTTTTGGCCCTCTATTGAGATCATAAATATGCAACCTGAAGTTATGAAATATTTGCATCACAAATATAAGCAAAGAAGGTTTGAAAACATTTGTTGAATTTGTGTTAGAAGAACCTATGTCCATTATAAAATTAAAATAAGATATTATAATACATTGTTTTATGGAGTTTGCAACATATTTGAAAGTTCCTTTAGAAATTTGATTGAACAAGATTTGGATCTACTTTGCACCTGCTTCACAAAAGTGGACACTATAAAAAAAAAGATTTTAAACGAACTTGCATTCCAAATTAACTTACTTACTACTTATCAAACATGTATTTTTTGAATATCATTACACAAAATCAAGAATCATACTGAATTCAATCTTCCAATTACTCAAATAAATCATATGTTTAATAATGTCATAATATGTTTTGTGGGTTGCTTTACATTCAATTGTGGCAAGGATTTAGAATTATGTGGATTGAAGGGGATCACTTTGACTAAAGGCCTAAAGCATGACAAACACATATTACTTTTGGCCAATACACTTAACTAAAATAAAATTTTTGATTAGGTGTCAATTTGAACATCTAGTCAAAAGGAACAAGTGAAAAGACAAGGTCCATCATGATGGCAAGGCTTCATCAAATCAACCATATTGATTTAAGACTAAGTCAAATTGCCCATTCTAATTTAGCTTTGCCAATAGTGCAAACTCTACTTTTTCACTTATAAGATTTGGGCCAAAACTTTTGGCTCCAACTTTACTTAGAATGTGTGAAAGACGTCTTGACTACTACACATATATGCATTATAATGATGAGTTCGCATATTCTATAATAGCGCATGCATCTTCATATGAAATTCTAAATCAGGTAAAGAAAGTTTTATACTTTTAGTTTGCACTTATAATTAAAGGGCAAAACAACTCAAGAAGTTTTTTGTTTAGTCTAGCTAGTAGGTTAAAGGGAAAGCTGGTAAGCTAGGGCTGTTATTGACTTAGTTTAGATTAAGCGTAGATAGTAGCCTAAGCTATTGTTAAAGGCTAGAATAGACTTTAGGTACTTTTTGACACAACTTGTAATTATTAAAACCCTCTTTATTGAAAGTACTTCTCTATTAAATTTTTTTCTTTATTGAAAACATTATGCCAAAATGAGTGTATATTTTTAAAACCAATAAATTAATCACCTAACTCAAGTTTCAAATTATGTTTCTAAAAGAAAAATAAGATTTTTGCTAGTTCTAGAGAGATTTTAGGGTTTTTTATTTAATTTCAATGAGATCATCGTTTGTGACCCTTATCCTATTTCTAATCTACTTAAGACCTTGGGGTTGATGCTCAGGGCCAAAGTGTGGAGATTCAATGTATGTTAATTTTGATGTGGAGTAATTTATAAAAGGCACAATCTTGGAGTCATTTTTTCCATTGGGAAGTTTTGCAATTTTGCTTTCAAAGTTGTATTTGCTTCTTGTTAAAATTATAGTTTATTTTTAAATGGAAATTTTCTTGAAGTTGTATTTGTTTTGACAACATTGAATGTTGGATTTCCTCTTAGTTTATTTCACATACTTTCATTTGAAAAAATGATAATTTATTTGAACTATGGTTGTCTTTGACTTTTAGTCATTTGACACGATACAAGGCATGTATTTCACCTTGGCTCCTATTTCTTTGATACACAAAACTTGCGATATTATCGAATGGACTTAATAGCTACCTACCTAACCTAGCATAATCACTAGAAGAAAATTGTGTTTTTGCAACTAGTCATTTTGCAATTATGTTCAACTATTGAGGTATAAAATGAACACATGTCATAAAAAGAATGGCCTAAACTAGTATTAAAAAATTTAATAATATAATATAACTATATATAACTTAAACTAAGTAGCAAAAAGATAGTCTAATTAAGCTAATACACTTATAACTAACTATAGGCTATAGTAGTTAACCTATTATGCTATAAATTATATAATAATAATAGTAATAATAACACTACAACTAATTAACCCATCCAACAACTAATAATAATGATAATAATAATAAAGTTAATCTAGCATAGCTTAATTTAAGCTAGTATTAACTAGCCTAGACCCACTAAGATATTACTATTATTTTATTTTATTAAAATTATTTTAAATTAAATTAATTATGATATTTTATAATAATAATAATTAGTATAGTTATTCAATATTATTCAATATATTTATATTGATAATATGATAAATAATATTGTGACCTATTAACCATTATTACTTATAATATAATTAGTATAGATAGCATGTAATACCTATTAATATACCATAGATATTAAATAATAGTTGCATCTAACTTGCAACTAAGTTGGTTATGCTTGCAACTAATTTGTTTATCTCATATGTTTTGTCTTCCATTCCAATTTTACACATTATATAAATAAGTGCATTAGACATATTCACAAAGCAAATACCAAGTGCCATTTGGGATGAACCAATAAAAGAAGTTTAACCCTATTGCTAATCAAAAAAATAAAATAGGATTATCTTAAACCTACCTATGTAACCTAGGCCTAACTACCTACTTACATACTTAGGTGTAATTACCTACCTAGGTGCCATGTGTCAATATCTAGGTTGCCTAGGTGGTCTAGTTAACATAGGCTATTTATGTGGCCTAGGTGGCCTACCTACCTACCTCCTTAAGTACCTATCTACTTACCAAGTAGTCATAAATTATGTGGTCATCAAAATACTTGCATGTGCAACTAAAAAGATGCAACTAATCCTAGATGTATAAATGTATATCCATATTATATATATTGTATAGCCTTACCATATATATAATTCAAATATTGTTGCATGCAACTACATGTCACCCACAACTTGTCCAACTCAACTACAAGGAATTTTAATTGCATGTGTCACATGCAACCGAATTTTAGTTACATGTGACAATTGCAAAAACACATTTTTTTCGATTGAACTAACCTAGCCTATTAATTATGTTAAACTAGATAGGTAATTTAGGGCTACTAGTTATGATAGGCTAAGTATGTAACCTAGGTCATTAACTTGACTAACTAGTTAATAAGCTAGGTAGCCTAAGTAGCCTAGGTTAAGCTCTAAGTTATTAATTAAATTAGATTTTCATAAGGTTGGTAAGTTAATAGGTTATTTTACCTATGTAGCCTACCTACTTACATCCAACATGATACTTAAGACCTACATACCTCCAAACTAGAGCTACATGTATTACCTACCATCATACCTATTTATGTTGGAAATGTTTATTTTATTTACTTTATTCTACTATTTCTTTTTAGATTCTCATATTTTTTATAAAACTTTGTTCAAATTCAATGTAGTGTATTCAACTTTTAATGTTCTTCTCTTATTTGGTTTCTAATTTTTAGTTATTATATGTTTATCTTAACATTGAATTACTTCTACTACAAAACATTAATAAAAAAAAAATTAATTTTAAAAATCACACAAGAATTATTTTTATATTCAATATTGCAAAATATTAAAAAAATGTTCATTTTTCAATAATGGATGTTGAATCATAAAAAAATGAATGTCAAATGTTATTTCTTCAAACCATCTAACTTTTAATCAATCCCTAGAATGGAATCTATCTAGAGTAATTCAAAACTTAAATATAAATATATGACCATTAACTGACTAGTATAATAAAACTAATACATTAATTTGATTAGTATTAATTTACATTAGGTTGTAAAAATTGACATGATGTGCCATTTTTGTGTCAATTTTTGTGTCGACATTCATTTGGATGCATTAGTTTTTATATAAGTCCCAATGCATAGGCTAATGTTCTCTTAATAAAAAAATTTGGAGCAATTTATACATCTATTATTTACCCATAATGAACACATATTTAATAAATAACTTCATAATTAATACACATCATGATCATTTGCCACATGGAAAATATTGATAAATTGATATTTGGTTGGATAAAGCACCCCTTGTTTAACTCATGACCAAACCTATCCAAAAAATTTCACAATTTACATAGCACCTTTGTTTAGCTTGCAACCAAAAATGGGCAAATTTGGTGACAAATTAAACAAGTCACCCCATGTTTAACTTGTGATTGAAATGGACATGTTTGGTAAATACAAAATCCTATATTCTGGTCTAAAATTTGGACTGAAATACAATAAAATTAATACTAACAAAGTCTATTCATTCAAACTAAAATTAGAACTAATTTTAGAATTAAAATCCAGTAATGAAAGTATGATAAAAAAAAACATCGAAATAACAATTCTAACTATGGAAACAAAACTATTCTAGAAATCAAAACATATTTCTCTCATACTCCATTAAAGCCCCATGTTCTACAATGATACAATGGTACTCATCTTTTTATCTTCTCCAAAAATATACTTTTAAAAAAAAAATCCTTATCTTTTATTCAAATTCAAATGGTGATAAAAAGTATGTAATCTAGCTAGTACTTCTTATAAACAATAACTAGGTAAATAAACATATACTAACTAATAATTACCACAAGTAACTACTCCCTTAATATTACCCCACCTATACACTATATTACGTCTCGGAATTCTGGATGAAAAATGTGTTAAGAAAGCTAAATATGATTTTTTGATTTTATGATTTAGAAATTTAATATGTCTATACTATAATTTGCTCGATCTATACTACAATATGTTATTTGTGTTCTTTAGTTTGAAGCACTATTTGACTCTTTGTTGTATACAAAGTGTGTTGTTGTTTTTCTAATGCCTTTGTTGACAATTGTGCAATTGTTTGTTGATGGGCTACTCTTTGTTCTTGTGACTACAATTCTATTATCACTTGTAACTATTGTTGTGACTTCAAATCTTATGTGATCTAAGTTTGCTCTTGTTGTTGCAACTCTGATAGAATTTGTAGTTGTTGATTTGACTACAAATTTGATGCAATATGAGTTTAATCCTATTGCTATAGCTCTGACACATGCTCAATCTGACCCTGCTAATTTTGCTGAATTATAGATTCCTTAGGTTATATTTGCTCCCCTATCTCTGTGGTTGCAAATGCATACTCTTGATAATTAACTTCCTACAAAACAAATTCTATTTGTTCTAGAGTTTGTTTAGCAGCCTCCTTCTTAGGGCTTTCCATTCCTCCTCTGAAGTTTCATGGCTCCTTTATAACTTTTATACCTAATGGTCCTACCCCATTTGTATCCCTTTTATCTTCTTCATTTGAAGTCTCTAGTTTTGGAGACAAAATTAAAGGTTAATACTCAAATGATGGCATAATTTTTTCCATCTAAGAAATCATGTGTTTATATAGCCTTTCATTCTTCTCATACTTCCTACAAACCTTCCTAATATCCTTTTGGACAATGTCCTGAACTGCATCCCACCATACATTTTCATCTTTTTCCTCCATTGATAGTGCTTTGAGTTTTATTTGAAGGAAAATATTGTGCTTCTTGAATTCATTGTTTTCTATAAAGGTAGTATCATAATTGAAGGGGTTTGTCTTTTGAGTCTCCTCCAAAAGTTTATTCAACTTTTCATTAAAGGCCAACTATTTTTACAAATTTTTGTCCATTTGTGCATACTTTTGGTCAACTTGCCTTTGTATTTCATTCTTACTAATATGCATTGGCATTGTCCACTATGAACTCCTCCACCTCCTTCTATTGTTTCAAAAAAGTTTCTTCCATGTGCTTGTAATCCCTTAAAAGTTTATTATGCTCTTTACTTAGAGTATCCTTCTCTGCTTTTAAACCCGAGTAATTGGCATCTATCTCCTTTAAGATTGCTTGCAAAGAATCTCTTTCCATTCTGATGTTCTGTAAATCCTTACTCTGCTTCTCCATGTTATTAATCTTCTATCTAGATGCCTAGAGTTCTACCAATACTTGACTATTTTCATTGTTCCTATCTTGTAACTTTGCCTTGAACTTCTGCTCCTTCTCCAAAGTTCCTTGCAAATTTTGAACAAATCTATCCTTTTCCTCTACAATTTGCTTGTTCTTGATCTTCGGATTAGAAAGTCTAAGCAAAATATTTGTCATCTGTACATTGTATTCCATTGCATGTTGAAACATAGTAGTGGTTTTTTTATGCTCATCTAATTCTACTTTTAGCCCTTGCATAGACCTTGGTGTATTAACCCTAAGAGTTTGACCTTTGGAACTTGTACATGATGAACCTAGACTTTTGTGTGCAGTCCAAACTTCTCCAAATACATTCATGCATGTTGTAGAACTTGGTCTTGAAGGCAACATACCTTTATTATTCTATGGTGATGGAACAAATTATTGGACTTTTGGTGAATCTCAATCAAAATCTTGTATCTACTCCTCAGCTAACTTTTGTCCTTGAGACTATGGCTCCTTCTTGGGCCATCTTTGATGTTCCTACTGATCAAACTTCTGCTCCTGCTTAGGAGAAATTGGTAGTCTTGGATCAGACTTAGGAAATATGGATTTCTCCTTCTATCTTTGATTTTGTTATTATTACTTCCTCAAAAATTTTGCTACTTATTAAAGACCAATATTTCCTTTCATTGCAATATCCTCTTATCTTTTCTACCTCTTCTCTACCTTAAACTGAGACATCAGAACTATTCTTCTAGTTATCATAGTATTTAGTTGCTTCTCCTTTTCAAAAAAGATGTGTGTAGGGTTCAAAGGCCTTTTGTTCTTAATGAACTTCTCCCTCATACTATCTCTTATTCTTTTGTCCTTTTGAGGCTACTTTGCCTATTTCTTCCTCTCTTGTGATTTTGCTCCATCTAATGGAATCCACTTCTATAACATAACTTCAAGGACTATGGCAAAATGACACACATCCTTTTTGGGTTCTTTTTTGGTTGTTCCCTCAATCATATTTTTTTTACACTTCTCCCATCCAATCAATTATTTGACCAATTGAAAACACATTATTAGAGCCTAATTAATAGACTTTCCATGATTTGCTTTAGAGATCATCATTGTAGACTTATTGTTAAAATACTGCACCTTATCCTTTTAGTAAATAATTGGCAAAATGGCAACAATTCTATTAGCATACTCTAACCTCATCTTTTTCATACACCTTTCATTGGTATTATAAGTGTCAAGTACTCTATTATTTTTGCCAATGCTACTCTAACATCAAACATTTCTGCCTAGTCTACGTTTATCTTTCATGTATGGTAGATTTTAGAAATTTTTGCCAACACATGCTTATTTATTATTCTCTACTTGTCGCAACCCTAGCTTTGGGCCCGGGACCAAAGACAAAGGGGTTGTAAGGTTGCGGGCCAAGAAGAAGCCCGAGAGCTAAGGCAAGAGGAAGCCCGAGAGCTAAGGCAAGAGCAAGCCCGGGAGTCAAGGCAAGAGAAAGCCCGAGAGTCACATCACACTCCCGAGAGTGTAAGAAAGTGTGAGGGAGTGTGAGGGAGTGAACACTCACACTCCCAAGGCAACTCCCACTTGGGGAGATGGCGTCCCGGTGGACTCCCAAAACTTCATAGAGTAATTGCAGGGGTCAAAACTCAATGGCTCGTGGCGTTCTTTATATCATTGGAAAGCTCTTGAAGCGTAGATGTCTAAAATGGGCTCGCTTGGCTCATTTGAACATCTGAAACACAAGTTATGGCCAAAAGAAGGGCCGGGAGTCGAACTGCCAGTTTGACTCCCGAGCACAAAGAGTCGGGAATCGACCTCTTCCCGATGTCCGATTCGGGAGTGCGACACGGCGTTGGAAAGCTCTCGACGAGAGCTACAACTTTGCTTTAGACCGCATCGTGATCCGAGGTCTGCTCGCAAAGTTATGGGGCTCCAAAGTTGCGGGAGTCCCATTTGGCGCGATTTCGGGATTCTCGCGCGGGAGTCCCGAGAAAAATAACCATTTGGATGTAGCCTCCGTGGAGAGCTGCAGAATATACTATAAGGGGGAAGGTGGTGGCTTCCCCCAAGTCCGGGCCGTGGTGAGTCTTGTGTGTCCGTGTTGCCCGTGG
>Ga0209611_10004930_pt1 | contig 22626 bp, 13 predicted proteins | sample S1TSphgellanicum_3_FD_187693 | JGI IMG/M metagenome (GOLD analysis project Ga0209611, IMG submission 187693) | Host-associated microbial communities from peat moss isolated from Minnesota, USA - S1T2_Fc - Sphagnum magellanicum MG (SPAdes) (version 2) | ecosystem: Host-associated > Plants > Peat... | reverse complement strand
ACATATTCAAATCAACAGAATTTCAACCATTTAGTTTAAATTCAAAATAATACATCATAATACCTTAGCAACTTCAACACATGTTTGTTAAATAAATAAATAAATTTCACAGTTCCATCTCAACAAGTGATTTTTTTTATAAATATTCCCAAATAATCTCTGTTTTGCCCACAATTTTTTTTCAAATAAATTTTAAGAACATTTTTGCAAATACATAATTAGTGTCCAAGCTCCCAGGGTCCTATGCAATACATTTACGTTGCCATTTCCTTGTTGGATACCATAAAAATAAAACATAATAATTTTTAGACAGAGCTTGGACACTAATTATGTAGTTGTGAAAATGTTAAAAAAAATTATTTGAAAAAAAATTGTCGGCAAAACAGAGATTATTTGGGAATATTAAAAAATATTTCACTTGTTGAAATGGAACTGTGAAATTTATTTATTTATTTAACAAACATGTGTTGAAGTTGCTAAGGTATTATGATGTATTATTTTGAATTTAAACTAAATGGTTGAAATTCTGTTGATTTGAATATGTAGCTTGATTTATATGACATTTTTCTTTTGCTAACTTGCGAAAGCATTATCAATGCAACTTTTGAACTTCAGAAATTAGTCACCCCACAAAAAAATATTGAGGAAGAAAGTAGGACTAACTAACAATTTTTTAAAAAAAAAATGTAATATTCTAAACTCTAAACATAATGGAACAATTAGAGATAATATTATTCAAGAGGTATAACAATCTACTTGACACTTGCATTAGCTATTCAGCTTCAGGCCTGATTCCTTGCCCCCTATACTGGCAAAATGAGTTCCCACAATGCCTCTATGGGACAAAGCCTCTATGGGACAAAGCCAACAAGGGGTATGTCACACTGTGGCCTTGCCATTTACATTAAAAAGTATCTTAAGGTAAAAGAAGAATCATGGAAACTGCAAAAATATAATCTTCAAAAAATCCTCTAAAAGAAACCAAAATCCTTCAAGATATTATAACTCTATAACTGATCTCAAGTTTCAACACAAGCCAAAATATCATCTTTCAAAAATCCTTATATCAAAATAGGCCTATTACCTAGGGGCCAAAATCCTTCTCATTCAGTACCTGATTTCACCTCAGTTCAAAACAACACATATTTGTCAGGAAAGTTTTTTCAAGGACAAAAGCAACTTGGGAATGCTTTGCTGTGTTAAGAAAGGAGATGGGAAGACCCTTTCTTTTTTGATAGTCATCACTCAAGCTCTGAAACCCTCAAAGTGCAAGTGACAACATTAAAATGTCTCAAGTTGACAACATTTTGTTTCAAGTTGATTTGTTGACAGCTAATGATTAAGATTTGTTTTTAACTTATGTTTGTTTTGGGTTGTTTTTCTTTTTAACTGTTTGCATCACAAGAACATTAAAACCTTAAATTGAACAACTTTTAGAAAAAGATTAACCAACAAGGTCATCAAATTAGTAGGGGAGATGGTTTGGGACAACTCAAGTAATAAATAGTGCTTTGGCTTAACTTGGTGCAACAATATATTTGCACAAACACTGGCTTGTGGGGTATGAGGACACTTGATAACATCTTATTTTCTGTCTTTTTACTATTGTTGTTCTTATAGGTCCCTTTGCCTTGTGCACTTTTGTCATCTTTTACATGCTCTAATTATTGTACATAGTTTTTTTCCCCTTATTTTGTTTATAGTTGTTATACCATTGCTTATCTTTTTGTTTATGTTTTGTTTTCTTTGGGTTTGGGATAAGAATTGCAACCACTAGCATGTGGGGACACTCAATTCGGCAATTGAGCAACACAAATGGTTTGTAAGGACATTTATAGGTATGCTTTTACTTATCTTTTATTTTGTTCCATTTTTATCATAAAATACAATTTCAACTCTAGATCCATTGAATTTTATTATAAGTGATTCTAAGCATATAATAAGTTATAATAATTCCAAAATAAACTTTAATTAATCTTCTTTTGTTATAATCTTGTTGTTTATTGCATTATGGCAAAGGGGACATTTATGGTTCCACTTGTGACTAAAAAAACTTAGTCATATATGCCTTAGCAACTACATGATTATATAGTCAATTTAGACTTGTTGGTTATGCCATTTCATTGCAACCATCACCGTAGTTACTTATGGCATGACAATAGTTGTTTATGTTATGCATGATCATGATCATCAAATTTTGTAATATTAAATTGAATAATAATTATCAAGATGCATCCAATGGTTAAGATTTAATTTAAAACATATATAATGTAAAATATTATTAATTAATTAACCACTTATGGGTTGCCACATGGCAAGCTAGAATTAGGAAATAAACTTTTTTTGGCCTATTCACATGATGTCATGTGGCAACCAAGGCTTTAAGAGCTTAGTCTAGGTTAGAAGGTCTAGGTTAGTTTACCCACCCTAGGAGCCTAGCTCATGAAATTTAGATTAAATGATTTAACTTTGGAGAATAATTTAAATTGTTTAGGCTAGTAAATTTAAGCTAGGTGATCTAGCCCATGCCACTTAAGATTAAAAACAAACCTAAAGTAAGTTAAGTAAATTAAGCAAAGAACCTAAGTAATCTTACATTCTTAGGTTGCAAGTGTGAGGATTTAAACCATTCATTTTCATTTTGGATCAAGTCTTTAACTATTGCACCACAAGATCTTAGATTTGTAACATAATTAATCATCACAAAGTTATAAACATTAACATATTTTAACCTAGGCAACCTTAGGTTGACCTATTTTGATTCAAATTGACCTAGATGACCTAGGGTAATCTACATTGACCTAATTAATTTACACCACTTAACAAATCAAGCTCAGGCTAAGTTGAGTTGTCCTAAGTTATTATAGGTTAAACTAAAATAATATGAAACTATTTAAGCTACACCTAAGCTAAATCTAAAGGCTAAACTTGAAGGTTAAACCTAAAGGCTAAACTAAAAAGTCAAACCTATACTAAATTCAAAAACTAAACTTAGACTAAACTTAAATGTTAAACTTAAAACTTAAACTTAAGCTCAACATAAAGATAAAATTCAAAAATAATAATTTAAAAGTTAAATTTAAAGGTTAAACCTAAGTTAAACCTAATGATTAAGTTTAAAAGTTAAACTTAAGCTAAATTTAATGGGTAAATCTAAGCTAAATTTAAGTTAAACCTAAATTAAACTTAAGTTAAATTTAAAGGTTAAACTTAAAAATTAAACTTGGGATAAATTTAACTGAATATGAATAAATTTAATTAACCTAAAACAAATTTATAAATTAAAAATAGTTAAACCTAAAGGTTAGATTTAGAAATTAAACTTAAAAACTAAATTTAACCCAAACCTTGGTTGACTAAAGCAAAACCTAGTGTGAGCATAGTTTAGTATCAATTTCAATAAAAAAAAATTCAATGGCATGATGTTGGATGAAGTTTATTTTTATGGTTCATGCATAAAATCACAATATTTCAAATCATTCATAATTAGTCTATGATCATAAGTTATCATGAATAATGAATTGCCTTCTTTTGGGGTTACTTTTTGAAAGTTTCAAATTATGTATAAATGGGTGTTTAGCCACATAATAAACATTGCAACCATTCTTTAATTTTGTGTATTTTGAATTGAAAAAAAAGAAAAAAAGTGAAATTTTTGTTTGAACTTGGTTTTATTCAATTTTTTGGTATAAATATCCAAAAAAAATAAAATCAATCTAATGAATAAAACATACATAATTTTTTTATGTTATATAACTAGTATTTTTAATTAGTAATTAAACAATAAAATGCAAGAAAACATAATTTGATTTTTAAAAAATGCCACATAGTTAAAGTTTAATATAAACTTTAACAGAATAATATTAACAAAACTTTGAAGAATTTTCAAAAAAATTAAAATGATGTATAGAAAAGAAGGTTTAAGGGGTTCAATGTGAATCTTAATATTAGTGTGGTTGGACCTAAAATAATTAGTTTTTTAAAATGATAATTATGAACATATTGTTCTTAATAAAGTGCATTTAACTTACAAATTATTTTCATGTAAAAATTTCCTAGTTTTTTTTTGTGTTCAATACATTTTGTTATTTGGTCAAACATAATTTTGAAATCAAACCACATGTTTAAATCATGTAATTGTGAACCTCATGATATGACTTAGTCATATAATTGTAAACATGATTAAAATTTAATCATAGTCACAAAAATGTCCAAGCAATGAATGTTACCTTTTGGCATGGTGTAATATGGGAGTTGCCACCTTAGGAACACTAAAACATTTACAAATCTAGTGTGATGTGGACAAACTTCATTTTATGTAAATTGCATTCACATGAAAATTCAATCTTATGGATTGAGATGGATAACCATCAATGTCCTAATATTGCGATGCTTCCAATTGAAAATATTTCAAGGAGGAAACATTCCAAAATAATTATAGTTTCTTTAAAAAATTGATGAAAGTGTTATATTGTTGACAATGTATCATCACCTCATTTTGACACACAATTTGACATGTTAAATTAATTTTGTGCCTTTACAAGATTCATGGAATTTATGTTTTTAGAAACAAAAAAAAACCTAAATCTCTTCCCAAATACTTCCCCACAAATAAATCCATTAACATCTATGATATCATATTCCAATTTTAAGTGGCCTCTTAAACCACAACCATAACCTTTAACATCCATCCATGATATTATAATCTTATTTATAGCAACATTTCATCCAATAAGTTAGCCTTGAACCCCCACAACATCATTTTTTTTAATAAAGTCTTGATGTTTCTTTTCAAGCTTCTTGTATGTTGAAGGAGTAATTTCAATGATGAATTATACTTAGAGTTCGTATATTATACTAAGATAGTTTTAGGGTGCACAATTCATCTTGTTTTATGAGAATGGATTTTGATGGTTGGAATTTATTTTGAATTGAATAGAACAATGTCCTTTATAATTTGGTGTCATTTTGCATTTCAATGTCATATAAGAATTAATTAGTGTCTCCCATTTCAAATGTATTTAGATAATTTGTCTTTTTTTGTGTGGTGCAAATGAGAAGATCTATTACATGTGACACATTGCATCATATCATTATTACCTTTTGGCCAAATTTCATTTATATCAACATTGTTGTTTATATAGGCTTCATGTGGATATGTTGACATTGTTCAAAAGATTATTAACAAAGGAATAGATGTTAATTTGTAAAAGGTGAGAATGGAGAAATGCCCTTGCATTTAACATGTGGAAACAACCATGGTGGATTTGTTTCAATATTATTCATGGTACTTAATCCCCTATTTATTTTTCCCAACTTTTATTTATGTGTGTCATAGAAATTTTTGTGATTTTTAAGGTATTACACAAGTGATGTTCACCTCATTATGTGTGTATTATGTGAAATGAAATTATTAAAGAAATTAATGAACTAGGGTGAAAGCAAGCTAATAGGAGCCAATGGTGCTTTCTCAAATGATTGTTTAATTCGAAATATTCTCAAAATATTCTAGAATAAAATTCAATTTAAAAAAAATAATGAAAATTTCTTTATAATATATTATTAATTTTCATAATTAGAATGTGCCAAACATTTATGATTTTCATATTTGCAATGTCATTTTATGAATATTTTATTATTTAAAAACATTGGTTACAATTGCTTTAAAACATGAAATATTAAGTAGTGGTTATAATTGCTTTGGTGCACATTAACATGCTGTCATTCACCAAGAAAAAGAGGATGCAATATTTTGTTCAACTTTTTTTCTATGTATTTTGTTTTTGGCTAAAAAAATATTTTGGTGTGTGTTTTGATAATTTGATCACTTGATATCATATCCACTAATGCAAATTGTGAAAACTGACTTAAACCTTCAGCTAGTTTTCACAAATTTTTATACTTGACCAACATTTAACATGATTTCATGCTTTGAAACACCCAAATTTGTGTTGATTTTCATAAACATATCTTATTCTTTCCATTTGGCATGTTTTCAATATGTTGCACAAATAATCTTTGATGTGGGAATGGCAAAGAGGAGCTTTCTTTCTTGAGGAAAACATATAATAAAACACCTTTGAAAATAGGTGTTCTAATTTGTTTTGGTTGCTATGGAAGAGCAATAGGAAGATATGGATAGAACAACAAGACAAAAACCCATGGGTCTTGCTCATTTATATATAATTAGTGATGTAAACTTGCCAAATTTTGTAAAAAGAAAGCACCCAAGAAAGGAAGAGAAAAATAAACAAAGGGTAACCTAATCAAAGTCTAGGCAAACAAACAGCCCAAATGAGGCGGGCCATTAGGATGAAAACACTTGTAAAAGTTATGTCCTTTTCAACCAAGAAAACAATGATTAGTTGTCTTGAATGATTCTATCAATGACCACAATCATATATTACAACTTCATTATCTATGTGGAATAAGTATGAAGAATAGATTAATCATTTATATGACTAATGGATGAAAACTTACAAAATAGACACACATCATCCATTTTCCATACACCATATTTCATCCATTATGGTTTTCAAATGCGTGCTAAGACACTGATGTAGATTATCCAACTTTCATTTTTTCAAGTAATGAAATATGTTGATCTAGTTTATGATGAAATTTTGACTATTTAAAATGACATGGAAGGTATTGTCATGATGTTGTGACATTTTTTATATTTGATTAATTAAATAATATCATGTGTCATTGGAAAATGGGTCCCATTGTATGTTCTAAACTTTGGAAATTTATAAAATGATTTATATATGACTAAGTAATTATTATTATATGGACAGTGTAACACCTTGTATGACTATAAAATCATTAACCTTAGATGATGTGGTACCCTAGGTGGTCATACAATTATTTTATAATATTCAAAACTGAATATTAATAATCTAATATGAGTACAAACCAACATAATAAACTAAAACATGTAAGGAACTTATTATGATTAATATTATACATATAAGTAATATAAAAACCTTTATTATATATATTTAAAAATATACTTGATATATAATCCATTTTAAATATTCAATGTGACTAAATTAAATATTATACATTGAAATAAATTTTAATGGTAAAAGTATTACATATTATAAATAGGATTTTTATATCTCAATTTAAAAATAAAATAGAAGTATAAGATTTGGAAAATATATAATTTATTTTTGGATTAAAATTTTATCATAAATTTAAATGAAACTTTATATAATATATGTACAAAAATTAGTAAATTTATTCTACATGTGTACAAATATATTATTACTAATTATAATAGATTATATGTGTAGAAATGAATAAAAATTATAATTTCAGAAAATTATTTAATATTTGAATATTAATTTATAATATTCAAATTAAGTTAAATTAGTTAGATTGAATTATACCTCATATTTAATAAGACTAATAATTTTTTAAATATATAGATATAATTGATTTATGATCCATTAATAAATATTTTATGTGGATAAATTAGATGGATTCATACATCTAAGTTAACAATTATTAATAAAGTTATGATATATTGGAAGCAAAATTGTAATATGAATTCCTAAACCAAATGAAGGTTGAAGATATGAAAGTTCTATTTTATTTATTCATGTGTTAGCCATAAAATGTTTTTCATTTACAAATCATGTGTTTGAATTTAATTTTCCAAAGTATGGTCATTGAAATTTTACTCAATAATAAAATTCAAATAAATTTTTTTGAACTAAATTTACATTTTAAAAAATAATTATATAGTTGTGTACATTATTGAAGGAAATTTATGAATAAGATATGACTTATTATATTTGAAGTTTTGTGTAATGTTTAAATGAAATATAGTTTAAATAAAATAAACATTAAATTATGTACATAATAAGTGGGGTGGTTTGGTGGTAAAGGCGATGAACTCCATCCTTGAGGTCCAAGGATCAAACTTCACAAATGGCATGCATTGTGGTCAACATTGGAATATTGTTTGAATATTCCATATTTACATAGATTACCTAAGTTAAATGATTATTTAGGTAAACTTAAGTAGGTAGATTAAGTGGTCTATTTACCCATTTAAATTGGGTTTTTAATTTAGTTTAGGTGCTGACAGGTGTGAATAATTAATAGGATGCAAAATGAAATAAAAAATATTTGAAAAGAAAAAAGTTTATTGTTTATACTATATATAATAAAAATATAATAATAGATATTATAAATTAAAAAAAATGTTTCCCAAGTTTTTGGGCCCAATTTGTAATAATAAAAATAATTAAACAATGATTAAACTATCATTAATGATACATATGTCTTGTATGACTAATAGATGATATTTACACATCATTTCTTAAATGATTATTGTTTTAAACGATTTGTTTGTAATGACTTTAGGGCTATTAATCATTTTTGTTTTTTATGATTGGAATACTAATTATAAACCTAGTCATGTTTGAAAAATTTCTACTAATGAAAAGAACTATTAACAATCAAACCTTCTTCCATTTGCATGAAGCATATCAATTAAAGAAAGGGGAAGTAAATCCAATAAAACTCCAAGCCTAAAAAACCCTCCCATGTAGTGATAGCTTGTTTCGATATAGTGGCAATTTGCGCTTTCTATAATATTATCAATATTCATTGTTTATAAATGGAACACAACAGTAATAAAGGAAGGTTTTTTTTTCCTTTTATTGTCCACACCATGTTAGCACATCAATGAACAAAGTTGTGAGCTTGTTGATGAAAACATAAAAAACTTCTATGGCAAGAGGGAAAAACACATCTATTGAATAATGATTGCAATAAAATCTTTTCTTCACTTGAGCCACCAGAGATGCAACCACCTCACGAGAAAAAGTTGTTCATGATACCAAGTTTGCTCAAGTGAAGTTGACAATGATGACATCAACTAATGTGCAAATGCTATCAATCAACAAAACAATGTCAACCCATCAACAAAAAAATTGTGAGAAAAGTGATGAGAGAATGTGGACTTGCTTTCACAAAACATGAAATCCAATATCTCTCTCACAATGGATGCTAAAATATCCGAACATCATAGAATTCAATCCTGTCCCCACCATGGGCACAATGAAAGAGATGGATCCCCTGGGTTTTAACGGTTGACCAAAATTCAATGAATTAGTTCATTGAATTTTCTTATGTCTCTATGCATATATGAGTAAATAGTTCAGTGGACTTCTCTTTGGCCTGGTGTTCATGCTGCTACAGTTTTTATATTAAAAATGTCATTGACTCTAGTGATCTAATTTCACAAGATCCAACAATTATTTATTTTGGGTTCAAATATATTCAATAATACACCTCAATAATTTATCAAAATACCTGATTTTTTCTACTCATAATTATTTAGTGCCTAACCTACTAGGCTACTAAGATAAACAGGCAAAGGGCAGACAAGATAAAAAAAAGAAAGTGGCACAGTACTTTATGCTAGAATTTGGTCACATTTAGTCAAAGAGGCATCCAAGGAGCTTACTTGAAATGGATGACAATTTGGGGAACTTCCCCAAGGAGGACATTCAAGAACTTGGGCCACATTTCTTGGGAAAGGTATCTAAGGAAGTTGTGCAATTACATTATGGATGAAAAATCTAGGGAACTTCTTCAAGGAAAGCACTAAGGTTCAATTGCGTAATTGATGAAAATCTAGGGAGCTTCTTCAAGGAAAGTAACTAAGTTCAATTGTGTAATTGAGGAAAATATGGGAAAGTGGGTGGGCCCAGTTTTGTAGGGAAGGAAACAAGAAAGTTGTGTGCAATGGATGAAAATTCAAGGAACTGACTTGGCAATATTCAAAGAAGTTGCACAGTGGGTAAAAATCTAAGGAAGTGAAAGGTACATAAATGGATGAAAAAGAAGTCAATCCAACAGAGCAAATTAATGTCCTTATTTTAGACGGCATATAGTGTTAGTGTACTAATATATAGAGGGTGTTGAATAGGGTTCTTTGTAGGTTTGAAGAAAAAATGTTATGGGCGATGAATTTTTGGGTTGGGTGGACCTTTAAAATTTAGTTCTTTGTTATCTTGATTGAGCGAATAGTTAGATGTGTATTATGGTTTGGTGGGTTTGTAAGAATTTCATAGGACCAATGAAATGGTAGTAATGGACCATTATTTTCAATGTTCTGTAGAATAGGATTGTGTGTAACCCAGAAAATTATTTTTGAGGCCAAGGGGATCATTGCTGGATTTGGTGGTCCAATTTGTTTTCTTAGTAATCTTGACTGAACTAACAGTTTAATGTGTAATAGCCATTTACAGACAAGGTTCTTGCACATTACTTGTGCAAAAGGTCTTTCAAAATGCCTAATGCAGGGTGAGGGATCCCCTTCTGGTGTTTCATAGGAGCATCCCTGCTCACTCGGGCTTCAGCCTGGTGCAGAAGGGTTCAATGTTCAATCCCTTACCCTACACAGACTGTTATCAAAAGTTACAATCTTGCTTGAAGTTGACTACTTTGAATGCTTTGGTGTGGATGTCATAACGCAAGATAGAGTTGAATACTTTGAATGCTTTGGTGTGGATGTCATAACGCAAGATAGAGTTGAATACTTTGAACGCTGTGGTGTGGATGTCATAACGCAAGATAGTGTTGGAAACCACAGACTGCAAGGCAATGTTTGAAATGGGGTACAACTGTTGAGGATTCTTTCATTCCACTACCTGTAAATATTTTGAATTGATACATGCTATAATTTTAGCTTTTTTTGTACAGAGGGTAGAAACTTATCAATGGACCACAGGAAAAGGATTTACAAAAGTTGTCCGCAAAGCTGAAAAACAAAGAAGTAAGTTCTCAGTTATCCTGATAAAGGTGGGTAATACCCATTAAAAAAAATGCCTTTCTTTTCTTTCTTTCATTTCTCTATTTGGGTTTAGGCATGTAGTAGGTACAGGTGGATATTTTTTATTGGTTGTGCAGTTCTAGTAACTAAAAAATTATCAGTTTCGAGCTATGTATATGTTGCTAGAACCAGATCCAGTTTGGAATCAGACTCAGTTTTTTTTTAAGGAAAAAGAAATGAGAACTGAGAGTCTTGAAATGTGAAGAACGGGACTGGGGGGTTCTTTTAAATTAAAAAAGAAATTGGAACTGGGACCAGAGGTTCTCTTCAAAAGTAAGAAGTAAGAAGAGGACAACACTGGTCATTTCTGGGTGGGGTCAGGGTATGATTAACACTGTACGTTGGTAAACATGGATATTGGCGCAACAGAGGGTCTGTGGGTGGGGAATGGGGATGCCCAAACCAGACTCAAAGTTGAAAATCATGCAAACTCACCTACTTTTACAACAAATTCATATATGTACACAAGAGGAGGCAGCAATCATCTCGGCTATTGACCAGCAAACCCCAATTATAAAAGTTCTCATAGTAAACTTCCCAACGGACACCTGCTGCATGCGCTACATTGATGCTACTATGAAGGTACTTCTGAATTCTATGGATTCCTCCCTTCCTTCAGCCGGGATCAGCATTTTTTTCATGGCGAAACTTCCCCAAAAAGCGAAATGAAAATTCAAAAATTCGAAAATGATGTGATTTTTGGAAGGTTTCAATCGCCAAAAGTGAGGAAAAATGATAAAAATGGCCATATTTCTATAGTTGGTTTTCAGTGTCTAGCCATGAGTATAGAAGGTCGATTTTAGAAAATTTTACTTCAAATCTGGTTTATAGCCAAATTTGGCTAAATCTTCCTAGAGATGACCGGTACCTAGGCTACATTTAAAAATACCTAAAAAAAACACTGGCCGGGACGAGACAGGGGCGGCCATGTGCCTGTTTTTGAGGAACCGATGTAGCCATAGCCATGAGGGTAATATGACTGCAATGCACCAGTTAGTACTTCTTCGACTTTCGTGTAAGAGATGTAAAAGTGGGGTCATCGACGCGGCGCCGCAACAACTTTTCTAACTGCCTAACGTTCGTGCAGTTTTAGCGTCGGAACTCAGAATGAATGGAGTAAAGCACACGTATACGCACTGCATGGCCACCACAGCAGGACAGAGAATTTCGGCACAAAGGAATAAAACGAAGGAAAGAATTTTGCGCAGGCGTATCGAGAACGATCGAGAGCTGCACACGCAATAGACGAAGCAAATTCCACAAACGAAAAAACCTCCGATAAATGTGGTAGTGTATCTGGACGCACCCGTACAGAGCGGAAGAACCCGAAGGGCATTTCGGAAAACAGAACGGGCTCCTATAATTCGGACAGAATTTGACACAAAAGCATCAAAGGAAACAATTTGCGCAACGCTCATATAGAGAGAAGTAAGATCGAGAGATAGAAGCACACACTGGACTGACCTGGAATCATCAAGTGGATCAAGTGCTACTCGTCAAACCGACGTTGTATCCACGCACTCACTACGCCAACGTCTGATTTGCAACTATGGTAAATTCATGGCATCCATTCTTGTGGTGCCGGATAATGTGTCTCCAGAGACGTTAATTTCTACTGTCCAAAATAATATGACCTCGAATTAGTTTTCATGAATCTTCCGTATACTCCGGGAAGACTTACCTTCATATTGAATCGGCCAGTTCGTGGGACGTTATCATTCTTCCGAGAGAGAGATATCAGTCGATGTTGATTGCAGAGGTTGGACTAGAAGTTGGAAGTTTCTAGCGCGCGTCGTTCTAGAAATGCCTGCAGCATTGGGTTATAGTATGTGGGTGGTGAAGATGGAGTGCAGTATTTTCTCTAGCCACATTAATGAGTTCTCGGATGATTCCCTTGTGGGAAAATTGTCTAACTTTACTTCAAAGAATAGACTGAAAACGCAAGTAACAGGGAATTGTGCAACACAGGGAGTTTTGCAACATTCCCAGGGAGCCTCACAGGAAAGTTCAATTATGCCATCTAGAAGGGGACTGTGAACCAATGTCAAAGGGGAAGTTGGTAAATTTTTTCCTGGTTGGAAAGCAACCACTGCAGGAAACGAATTTTCCCTTTGACATTGGTTCTAAGGGGAATTTCTAACAGGGATAACTGAGAGCTTTCCCACATTGCACACAGGGAGTTGTACGAAAACAAATTTGCATGACAGGGAAAATAAAGCTGGAATTTCGGATCAGGTGCAGGGAGTACAGGAGTATGAGCAGGTGAGAGCGGAGTTGCTGCGGGTGTTGAATAGCAGAAGGAAGAAACAAGGTCCGTTAGCTTAACATAAACCTGTTTAACAAGAGCAGTTTGATTGCACGGTTGGATGTAATCTATAAGTTGTACAGGCAAACCAGGGAGCTTATATAGCTTCGATGTAGACCTTGAGTTTCACCACCCTACTCTGACCTACTTTTTGCGTTTTTCTTTTTGTTGCAGTACCACTGCAGGTTTATCCAGCGAACCCACACAAACCCTACTGTCAGCAAGAAGCTTCTTCATCAAATTCATTGGTATGTTAACGGATCCTGCCTCCTCGCATTCCAGCAGCGGCATATAATGACAATACTATGAGAGTCGTAGCTAGTAGCCAGAAAGCCCAGTTCTTTCGTCTTGATTGCATAGAAATTTAAACTTTTGATTTCACGTGCAGGTTGTCGGACTGCGTCCCAAAGGAGATTGCTGTGACAATGAGCAGGATCTTGAAGAGGAGAACCTCATCTTAACCACTGAGGCAAGTTCCATACCGTATGCCTTGTCTTAAATCAGAGCTCACATTTCCTTTCACCCACTTGCGTTGTTGCAACCTTTTTTTTTGTTTTGGCAAATAAGATGATCTTACTGCAAGAAAGTGTTGTTGCAACTTTCGTCACTACAGTCTCGTGCACAATTTGGTACAGTGATTGGAATTGTAGTTCGTCTTCAATGTCTCCAGAACGTTTTAAGTTCAATATGGTGTGTTGCTTGCATTGATGTGCAGGAAGGGGAGCAAGGACGGGTGCCGCTGTTAATAATCAGGCCAAAGACGTCTAACAAGGTGACGGCACGAAGGCCGACGGTGGTGTTTCTGCACAGCACTGGGGGTAGCAAGGAGACAATGAGGCCCTTCATGGAGGTAGGCAAATTACTTTTGACTACACCACAGATCTCTGTTTTGCACGTGGTATCTTGGTCTATTTTTATTCGCTAAAGTAGTCTGTACAGTGACAGGTATTGCTTTGATAGGCCTCTGTGAAGAGCTATAGACAAGGTAAATTATAATAAGGTAACTTACAACAAATTAAACGCATCTCAGGCGAGTCTTGACAGGGGGTTATCTCTTATCGCCCCCCCCTCTTCTTTCAATGAACCTCTGAGCGCTTATCATTTGGTGCCTTGCATGGGTTTGCCCAGAACCTTGTGGTTCATGTTCAGATATTCTGCAAAACAAAAGGTTTGATATGTTTTACAACTCATCATGAGATTTGAACCCATCAGCATAATGAATTATTCGCCTACTTTTTGGTCCTTGAAACAACTTCCCCCAAATTTGTATTTATTTTTCACTTTTCAGGTTATCAATCAAACCCTATGACAAAAATGTGCAGACATCGCAGTCCTTTTTCTGACACCCGGCAAATTTCGATTTAAGGGGGGACGGGGGGGGGGAAAGCATGTTTAGCGTTCTCTCAGCACGGTTGGTCATACTCATTAGAGGGCCCCCCACCTTATTATTTTGGAAGAGCCTGCCCTAATTGTTCATGATTAGGTCAGACTTCCCTTGATGTATTGGTCAACACATATGATAAGAGATTTTCACATGTCATCGAGTTTTCATTTTTATTTTCCATTTCTATTGCTTAATTTATGTTCATTGTCGTCTTTTTAATTTTTGTAGTCTCTTTCTTTATTTAACCCATTTCATTACATTTCCATAGTTTTCAGCTTTGATTTTCATCATCATTAACATTGGATTTCAACTTTTCAAGAAGTTCATTTTTTCACCTTTCATTTCATCCACTATCATTCTTGATTATCTATCTTTCTAGTCCCGTCGATAAATCTTTTCTCCTTGCATATACGATTAATTATCTTTTTCCACTAGTTCAACTATTACGCACATAGAATCTACTGTTGAGCTTCCACCTTTGTGACTCCATTTGCATCCATTATCCATTAAAATTTTCAACTTGTTTGACACACAAATCCACCATGACCAGTTAAGGTATCATTAGTTGAAAATAAAAGCTAATCTAAAATGTTGAATGGGATTTGACTACTCATGAGTGCCAAAACCCAGTCATGGTGCTTTTAGTCTTAACAAAAAAAAAGTCCCAATAATGTGGTTCTTCCATGGTGCGGTGGAGTTCATTCCAGTTTTCCCCTGAGCAAATCTACACGTCTGTGGGCAGTGCCTACTGCAGGGTGAAGGTTCCCTGAATGTACAGCAGCATGAGGTTCCATGGCGCTTGAGTGTTACACCTTTGCCATGCCTTTTTTCCTCGCTGAGTTTTTCTTGCTTGGATTTTGGGCTTGGTGAACCATGAAAACGTACCTACGCCCAAAACCCTAGATTTTGTCATGGTTTTCTTTTTTGAAAAGCACAACAGCAGACCCGACCTGACAAGCCGTTGGCACCCCCAAAGTCAAGCTCATTGGCAGAGGGCCTGCAGGAGTTTCACCTGCTCAGCACTGGGTTTGAAACCCGGGACTAATTGTGGGGTTTATAACTTATACCCCTGGGGATTTGTCATGGTTTTTGACATTTGATTATTTGACAGGATTATGCTTCTTCGGGCTATGTAACTGTAGCAATTGACGCTCGTCATCATGGGGATCGGGGACATGCCCCTCATGCCTACGCTGAAGTAAGCTGAAGTTTCCACACTTTTGTTCGAATTTTGAAACATAGCCAGCTGCTATGGTATTTTAGAATGGTACAGAGTGGACGTGATCACGTTTTTCAAGCTGATGAACGAAGGATACCGATGTACGGGAACAGGCATTAGTTGCTGCATGGGAAACTGGCGAGGAAATGCCTTTCATATTTGATACAGTAAGTTTGAAGAACCAGCATTGTTATGATGCTCTCTATTTAGTTCCAATGTCAGCATTTTGTTATGACTGAGTTTTGGAGTTTTTGGTGTTAAACTTTCTCAGGTATGGGACATCATTAAGGTACTGGATTATTTGACTACAAGGCCTGATATTGATCCGGCACACATTGGAATGATGGGAATTTCACTTGGAGGTTTGTTGTCCCGCCCTTAAGACATTCAGTGTAGTATCTTCTTTGATCTGTGCAGAGATGAGCAGATGGGTTTGACAGGGTGCTCATTTCCTCCATGATCGTAGTTTTGGAGCTTATAACAGCTTATGCAGTTCTTTGACTAGCTAGAATTTCTACAGGAAAGCCCAGTTGTACGCTCCTAACACCCAGTTTGTAGAGGATATGGGAATCATCAAAAGATTAGGTTCACATTTGTGTTTCAATGAGTTATTTGAGTCTGCTTGAAGGTAATGGCCACATATGTGTGAAAACAAGTGTGCTCCAAGTCCTTGGGTATTGGCTTGGAAATACAAGAAACTGATGTTGCTTCATAATACAGGAATGAACACATGGTTTGCAGCAGCTGCAGATCCACGAATTGCTGTGGCTGTCGCCCTGATTGGTGTACAGGTAGCCATATTGATTCACATATCCTGCAATCATCCATAGAGTTGTCCATAGACATTAATTTTACAATTTTTAATCATGAACATTGTGAGGATGTAAGTAGAGACCAACAATCATGGAATGAGATTGCACTTCCCACCTCAAAACATGTCATAATTTTACTGTTCTATGTCCTTAATTTAGCTTTGTTTTGTAATGTCAGGGCTTCATCAACTTTCTAAATGAACTTGAGGTACCTCTATGTGAGTTAGATATATGAACACTATTGAGATGTTTGGAAGCATCACAATTCTGATTTTACCCTCCTGGATATTAGTCTTTTGGATGGGCCATCAGTAAGGAGCAATGGCATGCACGGGTGGCCAGCATTCCATACCCATTTCAGGGTGAGTGATGATAGATTTATGTGCATCTGATAATGTTTACACTTTGAATATAGTTTGCTCTGCCTCCACTAATTGGTTGCATCATGTTTCTTTAGGGTTGAAGTGAGTATTATTCAAGTAGATTGGATACTTTTGTGATTGCTGTCTCTCTCAACTTTCAATATCACATCCTTGACATTAAGATGTAGCATGGGGATGGGGTTCTGTAACAGCTGCAGCACAAGATTTCGGTAGAGAGACCATTGATACTGAGATTGTGGCTGCTGTAAAGTTTTTGCTGTCCCTCTCATATTATTAATGTTTGCATCTATAGAAATTTGTGTCAGATGGTGTTGGATTTGTTGACTGCCAAATCTGCATTTTGTGGCCATTTGCCAACCTGTAAACTACTATATAGCAGCTGATTTTTGTTGTAGGCTGCAGGTTTGGGAAAGAATTGCACCTGGTATAATGGACAAGCTTGATTCTCCTCACACCATTCCAGCCATTGCACCTCGCCCTCTTCTTATATGCAATGGTTTGTTTCTGATTTTGGAACGGAGCTTTTGAATTTAGGCATCCAAATTTTCTGGCCCATGAAATGCCTTTGAGATGGGTTCTTCAACATATTAGTTGAATTGCACCTTGGGGTTTGGACCTCTTCTCTCACACTGCAAAGTTTATTTGCTGTACGACACTTGGAATATCACAGAAAATGGAAATCTCTGAAATCTGTAGTGAAACTTTGCAGATAGAATCCCTAATAGTATAAATCAATGCTTCAAACAGTCTTATTGGGGAAGGGGCAGACAGGGCCCAGTTAAAGCTCAAGACCTGATTGTGAAATTTTGCATGGAATGGAGCATCATCTAATTTTGTATGCTGTCCCTGTACTAGGTGCATGTATTGTGTCTTCTTGGATGATGTCTCTTGAAGAGGCTAGGATTTGGAGGTGGTTGCTAACCATAAGGCAATGTAATTGCAGGGAAAGATGATCCTAGATGCCCAGTGGGAGGCCTGGAGAGAGTCTTGAACAAAACAATGGAAGTATATGCCAGCATGGGGGTGCCCCATCACTTCAAGGTACAACTGCAGTTTCACACAGAGTGTTCTCTTGATTACAATTTATGATCACAGGATTTGCTAGTTTCTAAACAAGCTAAGTCTGTGATGCACTGGAATGTGGTTGGTGCAGTTCATAGCAGAGGAAGGACTCAAACATGCCATTACACAGACTATGGTGGAGGAAGCAATGTGTTGGTTCAACAAATTTTTATATACTGGTCAGAACAAGTTAGTATATTAGCACACTGATTTTGCAACACAAGTCTGCCTGATGAATCCTCACGGTTTTGGGAAGATTACTCATAGCTCAGCTCTTGTACGTGATCACCAATCTCTGCCTGTTTGACTTCAGGATGTTAGGATGAAATTTCATTCAATTCTAACTTTCGTCCCTCTGGAGAGTTACATGCTACATCTAGCTGTCAATATGCAGGTCCTTTTAGTCTAGTCTCTCCTCAAAAGTAGAAAACTTGTTTTGAATAAGAGTTTTCAAAATGAAGTCAGTGGATAGTTATAGTAACTTCTTGCTGCTATTGGTGATTAAGGTGATCTAGGCTGAGTCCTGACACTTTATCAGCAATCTCATAAGGTTATGACTGTACTCATGTTGTCTATTATCTTCAGATTGTCAATGTTGAGATTTCTCAACAATTTCATACTACATAGATATATCGACTAAGATTATATGTCACAAGATCATTCTAACATAACTTGTTTCACTACTCTGCAACTATGCAGCCTGGAGAGTGGTGATTATGTGCAGTGCCCATGCCCAACTGAACAACTACGAACTGAGAAGTTCATCATACTACATGATTCCTTTAGCAACCTCCTCCATTCCCTGCAATCTTCTGTTAACACGGATCTCTTTCTTGCTCTGTGACTAGGTTCAGCCCCATCATTGGATTTACTTGTCTCAAAGCCCATCCCTGAGTCTTCAGATCACAACCAGTTGACAAGTTGAAGACAACCCAGCAACTATGGAAAAGGAGTGGCATAAGTACCAATTTGCAGAAGACCTACACTATCAAAGCCAAAGACAAACTTTGAGCAGATTGGAAGTTAAGAAATTGAGCACCTTGTACTCAAGCTCGGAATATCTGCCATCCACAAAGGAAAAATTCCTACATAAAATATTTACTCCATTGTGAAGGAGAGAATGGCTGAGAATCCACCAAAAATTCCATTGACTTCAATAATAGATGACAATAAAAAAGCATTAAATGCATCACTCCCCCTTCAGCTTAAAACCAATTGTAGAGTCTTCGCTTTTTAAGAAAATGGTCACTGAAGTCAAATGGGACACTCCATTTCATTCATTTTTGTTCAATGGATCAAAATTTCAGAATATCACTTCTCATAGAATGTTACGAGAGTATGAGACCCTTTGAAAGCTTAATTTCATAGCCATGTATTATTCAGGGTGCGGGCAATTGGTTCTCATGCAAGATGGCAAACTTGTGAGAAAAACTTGTTTTGAGTTTGGATCAATATATGTTTTTTGATGTGTTCGTTTTTTGTTTTGATAGTGCATTTACACATGTGTGTATTCATTTGTTTGTTTTTCCACCTAGTGATTATGAGAATAATTACAAGGTTACTTGAGGTGGTTGGATGATTTCTTGGAGTGGGGAGAGTCAATGTGGGAAGTTTGCATGTGTGTACATTATGAAGATTGTGCAAATGTAATGTACACCATAAATTAAAATAATTCCTTGAATCCACTACCTGAATATGTGGAATTATGTTTTTTTGTGTATATTATTTTGTAAGTTACATCTTCATTGGGGCTGGTTCAACCACATTGCATAGCTACCTCCACAATCATATCAAAATTGAACAAAGGTAATGACATTATTCAGACCTTATCAGCTTTGTATATATATTAGTAATGTGCATCAATCATAAGAGGCATTAATGAGTACATTAATGAGTTCTATTGTACACTTCTATATCTGGAATTTGCCTCTTTCCCAAGAAAGTCAGTTATATTAAGTAGCTGTAGCCTGTGACTCCAAAGAGTTCTTGCCCTTTTTATCTCTGTTCATCATAATGTTATGTAACAAAAATGGAGACTCTCTTGTTGTACTCTCACCCATGCAGATTATACATGTAAATGCTGCTCATTTTAACTTCCATGCAGCTGATTTTCGCTCAGACCGCACAGAGACCTATAATGCAGGATTTATAACAGCTAGCAGGTCACATACCAGCTGTGATACACAAGTTATTCATTTAGTTCAAACAACAGACCATTTCCACTTTTAGAATTCATAGCAAATGTAGTGGCAAGCTCCTTTACTCCTGATACCAAAAACAAGAAATCACATAAGGATGCATCAAGCAGCAATTTATGAGAGTTGTCCATATAGTTTGGGCCCCAATTTGACCCTGTAATCCCTGTTTTGTCCCCAATTTGAGTGTAGCTAAAAAGTGTTAAAAACTGGGCACGGTTTAATGAAACTGGGTATTAATTCACAAGATTTGCAGGATTCTATTTTGACAAGACTTGATTTAATGAAGAACAGCAGCAGCAGTGAAGACAAAGGTAAGGCAAATCCAAGACTTGGGGTGAAACTCCTCTGAGGATCAATTTAAGGTGAAAGAACTAGTCTGATCCCCTCTTTTTTCTTGTGTAATGTTTTCATCTTGACTTTTGATTTCATCCCCAGTTTTGGCAAAACTGGGGGCCACTACCTCCAGTTTGGGGTACTTTATGGAAACAGAAAACAGAAAAAGTTCAAAAACCTCCATTTTGCTGCATTCAAAACACAGCTGAAGCCCTCTACCCAGTTGATTCTCACCTTGTAGCCTTAAAAACAGACTACCACACCTGTCGCCCACACCTGTGGTATACATACGTGCCATGATGGGAAGGACAAAATGATGCATTAAGCACAAAAGACACTGCCATTTGAGGAAAGTTGACATCTCAATGTTCTTCCATTGCGTTACCTTTTTCCTTACAGTGCGCTCTTTTGTTAATGCCCTCAAAATTCCCCTCTTCAGTGTGGCACCACCTGTGCATGGCTTCTCACTCCTTTCTAAGTTCTATCTGGTCTACCACAGGTTTATTGAACCAACTGTAACCTGAAACAGTGTCAAAATTTTCTTTGGATGAGCATGGATGGGAAATTGAAACCCTAATTCTGGATGCGGGCAGATGATGACAAAATACGGAGTGGTTATTCATCATCAAGAAGCGTGGATGCCAAAAGTTTGATGTCTTGTGTTCTTTTTTATGTTTGGGTGTTGTTTGTTTGTTTGCAGGTTAGTGTGTTTGATGGGTGTGTTTGATGGTTGTTCTTCAATGGAGTAGTAGGAATGCATTGGTTTCGGTGATGAAGCGGATTCCTTGCTGCATTGTTGATGTACTTTATGGGGAATGTGAATCACGTCTCTTGGTGATGGTAGGTGTTTTGGTTTTTGGAGGGCGGATGCATGATGTAGAGGAGAGGTTATAAGATGTTGGTTACAAAGGGGGAAAGTTAGATTGAGAGAACTAAGTTCTACTTCCAAATTGGTGAAATTGCATTGTTCTGGTTTTGGTGTGTTTTAGTGTGGTGTGCTAAACAGCTAGGGGAAAATGCCCCTCCATTGAATTTCTGTACTATCCTTGGAGCAAATTCTTTTATTGTGCTACGAACTTCAAGCAAGGTGCACAAAGTTTAGTATTAGAAGCTTAGGATCTATCCAAGGAAAGTGATGATAGAGTCTAGAGATCTCATGAGCAAGCATGATGGTAGTCTTCATTTTGTTGTAAGGTCTTATAGGTTTTGTGGGTAATTGCCAGACAATTTATTTTGGATAAGAATACTAGTGATGTCATTGGAGCTCCAAGGTAAGTGAGAAGCTAAGGTCATTTGTGGGTTATGAAAAACAAATTTTACAATGTCTAGTTTTGTATTCTTTTATGTTCAACTTCCAAAGGGAGGAATATGATGGAAATGGGAAATTAGTCAATCATTATGTTGTTACAAATAAGCGCTGACATTCATGCCCAGCTGGCTCTTGAGAGGAAATCAAGAGTGATTTTATCCCTTTGAGTCCTTTGTCTTTGTGTTGTATTTTGAAGCAACAAAATTTGAGAGCTTAACAACTTGGAGATGTATACATGTTGCTCTATTCATCAATATGTTGTGTAACCATTAAGTTGGCAAACTTTGATTCTATTACAGTGTTTGAATCAAGTCACCCCTCCCTTTTTTGGTGACACAACACTTATTTCTTACTCATTTGGCTAAGGTTGGTCATCATGACTACTCTCCTACTTTGTTGCACCAAATTGGTCATAATTTTGCATATCTTCCGTGTTATTTTCACCTTTAGCCCACATCACCGATGCATCATGCACTTCCTCCTTACTTGGGAATTTTCCTAGGTTGCACAAGTGGCCAAAAATGTTGTCAACTTGTCTGGGGGAGGCAGTGAGATGGGTCAGAGTACAGGAAGAGAAGAAATCAGCAATTTGCCTGTTGAAGACAAAGCTACCATTGGAATGAATGCAACAGGGTTGTCTCACACTCAAAATGGGTCAGTTGACAATGGCACTGTAGATGGAACAGGAGATGCCAGATGCAGTAGCAGTGGCAAAGAAACAAAAGAGGATGATGACTGGGGTGATTCTGTTAAATCCAATGGGGCT
>Ga0209611_10004929_pt1 | contig 22629 bp, 21 predicted proteins | sample S1TSphgellanicum_3_FD_187693 | JGI IMG/M metagenome (GOLD analysis project Ga0209611, IMG submission 187693) | Host-associated microbial communities from peat moss isolated from Minnesota, USA - S1T2_Fc - Sphagnum magellanicum MG (SPAdes) (version 2) | ecosystem: Host-associated > Plants > Peat... | reverse complement strand
CCACAGGAGTAAGTTGTCCCAAACCCAGCATGCCATGATATAAGTGATATATTCAGGGATCTTCAAATTGGATATCCTTCCAATGGATTCATCAGCTGAAACTGTCCCAGCCTCTTTACATGCTAACATCACAGGGCCGATTATGTACTACTGCTGACAATGAAAGTCTCAAGCAGCTTCGCATTCAACAACTTTTCAAAACCTTGTACAAGTTCATCAAGTGACAGCACACAATTAGTCTGAGCTAGACCTCTTTGTACATACCACCACAATGCTGCTTTCTTTTTCTGTGTGGCACCTTAGCGTTGGTACCAATTTTTTTTCATTTAGTGCAGCCTTATGGGTCTTGTGGTTTGAGGTGCGAAAGCATGCACCTTACGATATTTATAAGTAATTGGTTCAAGTACTACATAATATTGATATGCTCAAAACCAAAGCCAAACAAGAGGTTGGCACAACCTGTAACTAAGTTTCTACCACAACCTGCAACTGAATTTCTGTTGTATGACTTCCAGAAGCAACGTGGAAGAATGTCAGTCTGATCTTGGTAATCAAGAGGTGCATAGATGCTAATAAAATATATATTCTTCATTCCAACCGCAACAAGCTTGTGCCCATTTCATTTTAGCAGGCACTATAGTACAAGCCACAAGTATCTAGTAATGCCAAAGCAATGGAGAGGCAAGTGACATACATGGAAGGTTCATTGAGTAGCTGCACCTTCAGCTTTGGAAGGTCCAGTTGATTTCCATTAGCATTAAATTCCCAAGCAACTGGTGCAGGTACAGTTCCATAATGCAGGTCTTGCAAATCTCAATCACAAATCTAGAGCATCTCGAGAAGCTTGCAGGGCTCCAGTCCCTGTGATGTATGCACAATGTGAGTCCTTTTCAACTTTTCCTCCAGATCCTGCAGATGTGCTTGTTCCTCCTTCTGCTTCAATTGACACTCCACCACTTCCTGCTGCTTCTTCACCAACTCTCTGTTGCAAGATGAACTTAGCAGGATGAATTGCTACTTATCTTGGAGAGACCAACCTCTCTCTCTTCATTCCAAGCTATTGACTGACCGATGACAATGGGTGAAGTTGATGGGAGAGTAGACAGACATCTTTTTCTTTCTACTTGTTGCTTCAAATTTCATCACTCCAAACAAGCTGGAGTGATAGCGTATTTAGACATGACCCAAGACAAAGATGTACCTCCCTCCAACTAAGGTAAGGCAACCAGGGCTACTACTCTGTGAAGTGTGCTGATGGTGAGATCAAACCTTTGCAAGTGATTCACATGGTATAGTGCACCATCTAAAGTGTGTTGCTGCTTATCAAACTTCCTGCAATCCAGTTCCAATGATTAAGAAGAGTTTTGACAAACAACCGCATCAATGACCAGGGATCTTGTTTCCAAACTAAATCTGACAGATCTAGCTCATTAGTGGTGGTACAATATGGGTGAAGGAAACTCCAAAGCATAATACTTTCAAACATGAAAGTAATAGTTCACCTGCTAGAAGAAAATGTGCAGTTTGACATTACCTCTCTCTTGTCCTTATGGTGGAGAACTCCTTGCTAAGAGCACCTTTTTCATCTTGCAGCTTCATCATTTGTTTCCTCAGTCTATGCAGACTTATTTGCTGCAAGTCGCCTTGTTGCTATAATCTCTCATGTAAATTGCAAGAGATTCAGTGTTAGTGTGCAGTCTGTAATGACTTGAATCTTTGTAGAAAAAGACCTGAGAAACATAGTACTGGAAAATCAACTTGGGCACAGCTCATTGCCCAAATGTAAAGATGCAGAAAGAACTGCAAATACCCCTGCAAACTTCTCTACACATGGCTACTATTCAAGCTTTTGATGCTCAATTTCTCGGCTGTGAAACTTCAACTCCTGCATCTTTATTTTTATCTCAATTGTCTACAACAATATCACAAAGAATGTCAATTGCAGACCTGCTATTTGGTGATTGTTTTAACCCAATTATTGTTCGAGCAGCAATATGCTTCCATTGTGTGGAAGGCATTGAAAGTTCCAAACTGTAAAAGTGTCTCAGAAGGCCCTGTAGGAGAAGGAGGCAGAGCAGTGCACTACTGACCTTCAATTCATACTCCATTGCACACTCAAGAAGCACAATTTGAAGCTCTCCAACATCCAAGATGGCTGGAGGAGCTGACCAGGGGCACTCCTTCTCCTGATGAACTGCCAACCAAACTGTAATAATAAACAGATAAACTTGGGCGCAGACTTGTGATGTTTGCTTCAACTGCAGATGCATCACAGACTGAAAAAAGATGTACCTGAAAACAAGCTACAAAGTGTGTATCTCATTGTGAAGACAAAGCTCCTGAGAGGCAAAACCTGGATAAAGCTAATGCAAGGAGACAAGTGAAGAAGCGACCAAAACTTGTTCTCCAACACCTTGTTGCTGCCTTGAGGCACTGCCATTTGTTTACTTTAGTGCCTGTCCTCCCAACAACAACACCCACATACCCATTTTCACCTTCTGAAGCTTCTCATAGGATTGTCTTCAGCACCAAACTACCTCTTGTTTGCAATATGCAAGAAATTAGCAGCAGGACTTGAAAAGATTGAGATTACACACCGACTTCACTCATCTCTGTTTGCTTCTTCTGCTCTACGCCTGTGTAACACTGGGGCATTGAGATTGAATAGCCAGCAACAGAAGCTTCCCCGGAACTGTAAATTGGCACATCTATACAAGCTTGGGACCTGATCATCAACCCAACAAGCAATGGAAATGATGTTGTCCCCTTTTCAGTCTTCTAATATGTGATGGTGAAGGTGCCATGCCACAAGGTAGGCATGGTGTAAGGTGGAATTGATTAAGCACAGAGTTACTGGTGGAGATGACTTGCTCTATGTGCATGCTTACAGGGTAGAATGATGTGTTGATGGAAGTGATCCTTAGCAGACTGCTGCTCATCCTGCAAAGTCAAGGGGCCTCTGACGGTAAGCTGCAGTGTTGTGTTTTTTGCGGCCTTCCTTCCCTGTACAACCCCTTCCTCTGTCTTTCTCATCTTCTTCTCAATAGTGAACAACTGCTCACCTATGGCAATCCGCAAGTATCCTCCACTCTGTCCTCACTTCCAGCAGTGCGCCCCCAAAACTGTCTTGGTGAAAGCTCACATCATGACAACTTGTCCCCTCTCTTTGTCTTTCCCTTTCTCTGTCTCTGCTATTCCTCAATCAATGTGGTTCATGCTCATGCTCTGAACCCAGTCTATGGTTCACACATGTCAATAGAGGCCACAACCTCTCTCCTTTCCTCTTGCCACTGCCAGTGGCATGTGTGCAACCCTTATTGTAAAGCAATCCATTCATATGAACCGAAGCATGATGTCTTTCTTGTGGCACAACACAATCTTCAAACTCACGAGCATGGACATTGCCATCCTCTATCATACCAGATCCAAAGTTCTCCAGTGACTTGGAAAGCCTGTCTCTGTCTTTCTTCTCTGTGTCTCCGGAGAACACCATCTGATCCACGCCATCCAGAATTCTTTAGATGGCATTCATGTCCAGGTTCTGTGTGCACCTTTCTTCAATTTCTTGGGCAGCATTCCTCTCTAACCCTTGGAGGAAGTCTTTGCAGCAGCAGCCAGGGACTTTGCAGTTGCTTATGCTGGTGCTGCAGAAGGTTTGCTGCTGACACTAGTAGTGGCAGCAGCAGCAACAGCATCAAGCTGAAGTTTCTTCAACATCGGCATTTTGGGGATCTTTGAAGCTTTCTTCTTCGCATTCCCACAACTCTTGAAGACCTTGTTCTGCTGCTGTTGCTGCTGCAGTAGAGGGACAACAGAGGTTCTTGCAGTCCCCTCAATGGGACTTGCATAATTGTGAGAACATTTCATCATCATCACCTGAGCTGTGAAAATGTTGTGGTAGCTAGGAATGTCCTCCTCAACTACTACTGCTGTTGCTTCTTTGGGCTATTTGGATCAAAGGCGGAGCAAGAGGAGAAGAATGCTGCACCCTGCTGCTGCTGATGTGCTAGTCAAATGTCAATCTGCTACACATATTGTCGTCTTTTGTGATGGGAGTTTTTATGGATCAAGACTTCACTGCGACAAAAGTTACCCTCTTCATCACTAGAAGAGTCTGTACCATTAGGATCAGTGCAAATCACTCGCACTCTCTTGGGACAGATTTGCAGCTTCCCATGATCCCATGACTCTGCATCCTCCAGCTCCGACTCCCTGGAGAAGACTAAATCCCTCTTCAACACTTTGGTAGAACATACCTTGTTCTTCACCTTGTTGGCCACAGCAGCAGAAGCAACAACAGCTGGTGGAATCTTAGGCAAGGTTTTAAATTGCAGCTAGACGGAAGGTTCATGCCACACCACTTGGTACTTCGGGATGGGATGGAGCTTTTGGAGTTCACCCAAGGGGACGATAGGGCCCATTGGTCACCTACATCTTGGATTTCAGTCGCATTTTAACTATGGTCCCCTTAAAAGATGAATATGCTCAGAAGTTGATCTTCCTACACGGACCCAAGCCCTAGGTGCAAAAAATAGTATACTAGAGGACTGACATTCTTGACACATGCCAAGGGTTGATGAAGATGGTGGAATGTATGGAAAATGAAACTCCTACACAACCCAAGGGTGAAATCGGAAGCAAGGTCACCCAAAAAATGAAGTTGGCCCAAGTAATGGATGCAAGGGTCACAATAAGCGTAAGTGGGGCCAAGGAAAGTTGAGGCCTCCAAACGACAAGGAAAATTTGGTGAACAAAAAACCTTCGATCAAAAAGGCAAAGCGGGACCTGTCCAAGGTCAAATGTTTCAATTAGCAAAAGACATTGGCAAATGATTACCCCAAACCACCTCGGATAAGTGAGTGCATTGCCCAAAAAAAGTTGATTCTCCAAGGGAGTTTCATGGCTGAAATAGGGGCACACAAAAGCAAAGCCTCCAACTTGTTAAAATTGAATTATAAGATAAATGACGAAATTATGGGTTGTTTTTTAGATTCAAGAATAACAAATTCTTTCATGACTTAGAATCAAGACCGAATTAGTGGCAGACCCCATCACGATGCAATTGGCACAAGGCATAGTTAGACCCTTGTTAGGAGTCGAGCTATTTTGTGGAGGAGTTCGATTTTTTGAAAACTTCACCCATGTGACTTAGATAATTTTTATGTAATTGTAAAAACCACATTTTTGGATGTCTATGAAGTAGACATCTTCTGAAGTGGAGGTAAATTGAAAGTCCACACGCTAAAAGTGGCTCTAAGTTAATGAACTTTATGTGGATTATAATTATGCATTCAAAAGAATGGGAGTGAATTTGGTTATTTTAATTAGTGAATTAAAGATGCCTAATTTTCTGATTTTGATATCTTTCAGAGTCTCTCAAAGGGAGCTTAAGCCACAAGAGGCAAGGCAACCCCTTATTTGTATTTTAGATTCATTTAATAAATTTTCAAAGGTTCTAACAAACAAACTCCTTGATGCCCTTCCACCATGTAGAAAGGTTGACCATAAGATAAAAGTGGTGCCCAGAATAGTCCTATCATCCAAGGCACCCTATAGGTTAAACCAAAAAGAATTGGAGAAACTTTAAAATTAATTTAACAACCTCCTTAGTTGAAGGCATATTCAGTAAAGCAAGTCGCCCTATGGGGCGCTTGTTTTGTTTGTGGATAAAAAGGACGGCAAGTTAAGAATGTGTGCTGATTACCACACTTTGAACAAATTAACAATAAATAACAACTATTTTCTCCTTTGCATTAGTAGTCTGTTGGATCAACTCAATGGGGCAAAATATTTTAGCTAAATTGATTTCAAGTCGAGGTATTATCAAATCCACATTATAAATAAGGATGTGAAAAAGATGGCCATGAGGACCAAGTATGGTTCGTACAAGTTCCAAGAGATGCCATTCAGGTTGTGTAACGTTCCATTGATGTTCATGACCTTCATGAACTCTGTTTTCCATGAAAAGTTGGTTGAATTCGTGATCATTTATATTGATGATATCTTGGTACTCCAAGATAGTAAAGGAACATGTGAAGCACTTGGAATATGTTTTGAGTAAGCTCCATGAAAACAAACTTTTTGCCAACATGGTGAAAAATGAATTTGCCTAAAAAGAAATGGACTTTTTGGGGCATATTTTGTCATAGGAAAGGGTGAACCTTGACCCTAAAAGTTGGAAGCCATAAGGGATTAGAAAAGGCCAATCATAATCAAAGGAATATGATCATTCCTAGGCCTAGTTAACGTCTACCAAAAATTATAAAAGATTTTTTACAATTGGTGAAACCACTTTCGGATCTCCATAAAATGGAGTTATCCTTTGAATGCAAGGAAGAGGAATAGAAAACATTTGAAGATTTGAAAGAAAAACTTTCGTCTACCCCTATGCTAAGATTTCTAAACTTCATAAAGCCATTTGAAGTCCATACCAATGCAAGTGATTTCCCTATTGGTGGGGTGCTCATGCAAGATGGACACCCAATTGCATTTGAAAGCAATAAGTTTTGTGGGGTTTAACTATGATGGCCAACTCATGAGAAGAAGTTGTATGTCATTATGTGTTGCCTGAAACATGGCAACACTATTTAGGGATGCACAAGATCAAGGTCTACATGGATAACATCTCCTTGTGGTATTTTGAAATGCAACCATTTGGGCCTCAGTGAAGCAATTGAAATGGCATGATACCTTGGCATTGTTGGATGTGGAGTTAATCCATAAACCAGGATAAGACAATGTGGTTCTTAATGCACTAAATAGGAAGAAGGAATTCTAAATGGAAAAACCCTTAACCAAGACCCAAGCATTATGGGTCATTTTCCAAGGTGAAAGTAGCCCAAAATGGAAGATAAGGGAAGCTTATGTGTAAGATTTTCTTATTCAATGTAATTTTAAAAAGTTGCGCAAATGACAGAAGGTGAAAAAATCACTTTAAAAGAAAGGTTGCTCAAATAGAAACAATCTTGAATCAATGTGCCAATAGGAAAATTATACACAAAAATCATGCAGGAGGAGCATGATGTGCCCATGGTGAAACACTGTGGGGAAAGAACCACAAGAGTGGCCATAGGAAAGAAATTATATTAGTTCAAAATGAAACAAGATGTAGAGCATTTCGTGCACACTTGTGTTAAGTGCCAAAGCACAAAGTACATATATAAAAACAAATATGGGTTATATAGACCTCTACTAATCTCGAACGAACCATGGGAAAGTGTTTCTGTGGATTTCATGACCCAACTACCTAAATGGAATAGAATGGATGTCACATTTGTGGTAGTCGATCAATTCTCCAAGATGGCAAAAATGGCTCCAACTAAGATGGTCACAACAACTGTTGACTCGGCAAAATTGTTCTTCGATATGTGGGTCAGGCATCATGATATGCCACAATTTATTATAATTGATAGAAATGTCAAATTCACAATGGGCGTTTGGAAGCATGTGTTCTAGAAGGTAGGTACAAAATCGTCATTTAGTTCAACATTTCACCCACAAACTAATGGCCAAACACAAAGGGTCAATTGGGCGTTAAACCAATACTTCAAAAACTATGTTAGCACCAATCAAAAAAATTGGGGTGAACACCTAGGCTTAGTAGAATTTTGTTACAATTCCACAATGCATTCGATGACAAAGATGTCCCCGTTTGAATTAATAGTGGGAAAATAAGCTAAGAAGCCAATGGATTTAACCATTACCATGGGACGAAGTGACCACTGCAAGGAAGCTATGGAGATGGTCAAAGGATGTGAAGAAAAATACACCTGAGCCAAGAAGCTTTTGGAGCATGCTCAAAAGTGGTATGAAAAGCATGCCAATAAAATGTGAAGGCATGTTGAGTTTGAGATTAGGCAACACATGTGGTTGAACATTCATGATTTTAATATGTTCAATCTATTTGCCCCATGTTTCATTGCCAAGTACGCAGGGCCTTATGAGACTTTGCATAAGCTGCATCTCAACGTGTACACCCTAAAGTTGCTAGTTAATTTTGTGGCACATCCAACCTTTCACGTTTCAAAACTTAAGTTGTTTTTACATGATGACCAAACACTAAACCGGAAACAAAAGGTGCAATTGGAAGTTGATGCCATTGAACATAGGCTAGCTGTCAAAAGCAAAAGCATACTCCATGCAAAACAAACATGCCTTAGAGGCAAGGAATACCTAGTAAAATATAAGGGTTGTTATCATAAGGAGGTAATGTGGATGAAACAAGTTCACCTAGACTACTTTTAGAAATGGTAAGCAAGTTTAAGCAAGAAAAAGGGTCACAAATTTGGAGTGAAGAGGACTTAGAAAAAAAAAAAGACCCACCTACAAATGGCCTAAGTGTTGACAAGAACATTGACCTTTAAAGTGGGGGAGAGTGCCCACAAAATTAACTATTCATTAGACGAGGGTTAAAGGCTTTCATGAACGTGGTTGATTGCGAAAAGGTTAAGGTTCATGGGGAAGGTAGTGGCTAAATTAAGCAAGGGAGTGGCAACCAATGAAAATGGACTTGGAGTTGAACTTGAATCGAAAAACTTCAAGGTTTGATCAGGTGGGATTGGGGTGGTGGTGCATGCGAGTCAAGTGGCACATCCTTGAGTGGAAAGGTCAAACTTATTACACATCAATTCACAAATAATGTCCCGTTTGGGTAAAGGGATTTGAACTATAAAGGCATAAATGCACATTACGATGGACCAAAAATTGCATTGACAAAGTTCATTCCTGCATTATTTTTGGTGTTGTCATCACTTTTAAATTGTTTTCCAATTACAAATTATGTTTTTGCAAGAACTATGTGTTATTTTTATAAAAAAATACATATATCAAACACATTCAATTGAAAACACTTGAATCAAACTCAAAAAATACATATTGAATTGTGAATTCTAACCTTCCAAAAAAATACTCAAATGGCCACGTTCATTAATAATGACATCTTTAATAAGAATTTTAGTGTCCATTTTGATCATACAACTTGTGGCAAAGTATTATCAAACAAGTAATTTAATAACCCAAGATCTATGAGTCCATTTGCAATTATTTAGGGACTAAATAATGATTGTGATTAAATTTAAGACATAAGTTTTAAAGTCCCCCCTAAACCAAAAAATGAACATATGGTTTTTCTTTTTTGATATGTTATTTCTATGATAATATAGATCATATCTGTGAGTCCTTTTTTTCTATGTGTGTAGCTAAGACACTATTAGACTAATAAGGACGATTGTTTATCTGGTGACCCAAACTTTGACAAAAAGTATAAGTTAGAAACATTTGAGGAAAAGCACAAATGTTAAAAACAAGGGTTATCGAAATTTCCTAATGGAATTCTTCTTCATCCGAAATACTCATCTTCGAGGACTACATGTTTCATACTTCATTAAAAAACTCTTTCCTTGGAAATTGGCGTAATTCATTAATTCACCTTTAGAATTGATCAAATTCACTCTTTCTAGCGTGTGGAGTTGTTGCAATGGTCTCATGGTACCAAAAAAAAATTTGTCAATAAGGTCCCATGTTGGTTCCCATGGAATTTTTAATTCAGTTTTGATGCACTATAATTTTGGTGGATGATTTTTGGTAGGTCGCACAATTTCCAATTCAATATTTTTGGTAACGTTTTCCAATTTGTTTTGCTCCCCACTTTGAAAGGTCACAACCTCTTCTAGGTCATTTTTGGGCTGCAGTCACTCTAACTTACTCACATGGCCTATTTTAGCATTTTTTTGCAAAACTTGTTTCATGTTTTTCTTCATACTTCTTGCCAACACTATTGGCATGCTGTAAATGACTATAAAAAAGGTTGTAATCTATGGGTTATTTTTGTTTAAAATTTTTATTTGTCAGAAAACAACAACAATTAATTCATGGTTTGTTTTATTATAGTCAAATAATTCTAACCAATATTTGTCCAAATAGGAATGATAATGAGCCAAAAATTCTAGATTCAATATTCGCAATATGGTCACCAAATGTTAAGGCCACCTAATGAACTACCAAGTTTTGAAAGAAATAATATAAAGGAGAAGAAGAAAAATTCTCCTTATTCTCCTTAGGTAAGCAAAAAACTTTAACACAAAGGGGATTATCCAAATTTGGTAAGGAAACCTTGTGAACCTTCTACAAAAACAAACCTAAAAAAAACATATAAAAAAAAATATTCACATACAAAAAGTTAGAATACTCCAAACATACGAAGGAAAACAACTACACAAAATTCTACATACAAAGGTATGGCAAGAAAAAATAATTTTACTTTAAGAATTATTTTTCCTGTATAATACACAAAGGGAAAAAACCTTAAATACCTCCAAGAAAGAAGTCAAAAATGGTGGAATATGCAATTAACCTAATCCCCCAAAAAGTTGATTCTAACTGGGTGAAAGCATATTATTTTGTACATACTTGTTACTATGCCTGTTTTTTAACAATAGACAAAAGTATTTTTTAGCTTTATATTTAGACATGGAAATTTTTAATTCCCATATATTAAATTTCCCTATCACTAATAGGTAGCTAGAACCCTATTCGACCTTAAGTTGAACAAAAGAATGCAAAAGTTGTGCCCAAGTTTATTTTTTCTTTACATTACAATAGCGAATAAACTACCTTGTTGAAGTTTAAATTTTGTTTTGGGACAATGACCAGAACATAAAGTTATATGTTTAATGCGTTGTCATCAACGATGGTGGAAATCCTAGTAAGCAATAGTTCTATGAATCAAGTTGGTAAGTTTTTTTCTAGCGATATAGAGGCTTACAAAGTTTTGTTGCAGTGAATGAGAGTTTAAGCATGATTTTTTATTTTTGAAAAACAAAACTTGACATTGCTTGTAAGTGTTTTGTAAAAAGTTTTTCATTCCAAGCTAGTAGCTTTAGATGGCACCCAAACCTCACCAAGTTGTTCCTAGATTATTGATAGTCAAATCAAATGACCATGTGTCCAGGAAATAAATAAATAAAAATGCAAAGGATTAACCATGCTTTGGGTTGAACATAATGTAATGTGTAAGACTATGGAGAAAAGCTTTCTTTAAAGTCTTTTGGATTAAACACTCATTGTGACATAACATTTGAAATTGTCTTAAAAGATGATCTTGTGACTTATTTTGGGAAGAGATCATCCCCTATTGGGTGAAAGGTAAAAGCATGTGATTTGTTGAGTGTAGAAGATTGTTTGGCTATGCTAACATTGTATGAAATAGTTTATGTTCATCCACCTTTTAATGGTGACTACTCTAGCATATTTTTGAAGGGTTGGTTGGCAGAGAAGAAAGGGCATATCATAACATATATGTATGCTTTTGATAGTAATCAAGAGCAAGTGAAGAGGGCCAAGAGGCCACCATCTGTGTTTTCAAAAGGCACTAGTTAGGGAACATTTTCTTCATATCAAGGTGATGAAGATCGTGTTATTTTTGAAGTTTCACCAAAGGGGAAGGTTTTTTAACCGAAGGTGTTAGCATTAGTTAGGAAGCTTCTTGAGGGTGCTAATAAGGATAATAGAAGACACCTTTCTTCAAAAAGCAAACTTGGAAAAGGTGAAATCAGATTTACATGTTTTTACCTTATCTTTAAAAGGAGGAATGTTAAATAGGAAGAAGTCCTTGCAAGGGGCATAATATATTTTTTGAATTGCTAGTAAAGAAAGCAAAAGAACTATGAGAGGAATTGTTTACTTATGAAAGTAAATGTTAGGGTTGTCCAAACCCTGAAGAGTTGGTCAAAATAAAAGCCATAGTTACCACATTAACTACAAGTTTAAAGGATGTTGATTGGATTTGTAGTTTCATGAATTACTAGTGAAAAGGGAACTAAACATGATTAAGGATGGGGAAGTTGAGTTTAAAGATGTTCATGAGAGGTTGCATTCTATTTCCAGGGATCTTGATGTTTTGAATTTGAAATGTGGTTGCACCAAGTAATGGGCTCAATGACGCACTCCCAACCCCTTAAAGGATTCAAATGTGAGTATAAGTAGAAGACAACAGAAGAGGGAGGAGTCGGGGCACGCTCCCTAGCTCACAACACTTGGAGGGGTAGAGGGGCGTGTTGGAGCTCCGGGATGGGACTAGGAAGAGTTGACAAGCTTCATTCACTCACACGGGCCTGCACACAATCCACACAAAATGGTTAGTGCATAATTGGAGCACTTTTGGTGCTAGGATGAACCACGGGCAACACGTACACACTATACTCACCATGGCCCGGACTTGGGGGAAGCCACCACCTTCCCCCTTATAATATACTCTATGGCTGGCCACGGAGCCTACATCCAAATGGCTTTTCTCGTGCCAGTTGGGACTCCCGCGACTTTGGAGCCCCACAATTTTGCGAACAGACTTCAGATCGATATGTGGTCTAAAGCAAAGTTGTAGCTCTTGTCGAGATCTTTCTAATGGTATGTTGCATGCCCTCTACAGCCAAGTAAATCGGGTCAATTCTTGACTTTTTCTGGTTGGGAGTCAAACTGACAGTTTGACTCCCGACCTTTCTTTTGGCCATAACTTGTGTTTCAAATGTCCAAATGAGCAATGCGAGCCCATTTTAGACATATGCGTTCCAAGAGCTTTCCAATGATATAAAAAATCCCACAAGCCATTGAGTTTTGACCCCTGAAATCGCTCTCTGAAGTTTCAAGAGTCCACCTGGACTCCAGTTCCCAAAGTGGGAGTTGCCTTGGGAGTGTGAGGGTTCACTCCTTCACACTTTCTTACACTCCCTTACATTCCTGGGAGTATGTGATGTGACTTTCGGGCTTCTTCTTGGCCCGCAACCTTGTAACCCTTTGGCTTTGGTCGCGAGCCCAAAGTTAAGGTTGCGACACTCAACACCTAGGGCATTAAGTCCAACTTATGTGTAAAGGTTCAAGAACCTATGCTATGACACTACTAGCAAAAAATCCGGCAACCTTGGCTATTAATACAACTAGACTGTTTTTTACTAATCCTTGCCCAATATGTGGCTTGTTATTTTTTTGCAACAATATTGTACATTAACTTCATGTGGGTGTACTTTTCACCTATTTTATATATGTGTATATTTGGCAAGTAAAGCGACAAAGTGTGCAAGACCAGGGTGCAGGCAAACCTTCACACAAAAGTGGCTCACCAATCAGGGTTTTTTTTTAATCAGTGTGTTGCTAAATAACTTGAAAATTCAATGGGTTAATTAATATCTTATAAGTGTAATGGCAAGCTTTATTGAAACTTTACCTACGATGTCAAATTGTAGGTTTAAAAAAATATGTTTCCTTAAACCTTTTGCTTGAAACCTTGAACTTGTAATTTCAAAATTACAAGTAGGATGTCCAAGTCCTTTGGAATCACAACTTTGTCAATCCATGTATCTACACTTTAAATTTTAGTATAGTTGAAGTTTTTCACATGGTTCACAAGTAGGGTGATGCCATAAGTTAATAACATTCCAATAGTTGAATGTATATGATAGTGGTGAAACCTGAATACTATTCAAGACCTTAGAGTATTAGTGCCTTGGTCCCTAGGACTTACACTTGTAGATTACTAATCCAGTATCTACAATTGGATTCTAGTAGTGTTTTATATAATGTATGGGCATTTTGGTACTTGATATAATGTCCGTATTTGTACACTTGTGAATGCAGTAGATGATCTTATAATGAAATATAGGTAAATAGACCTTCTCCTTATTTGTTACATGCTACTTACATTTCAAGTATATGTTTAAAATGTCCTTGAAAGATTATCCACGTTCAAGACATTTTTTGTACTTTTGGGTGGTTATTGTTTATGAATGAATTTATGCAATAGGTCAAAGCAGATTAGATTACTTGAGCATAATTGTTTATTTTCAAGTCTTAGAATTTGTCATTTGTTGTCATATACTTAGCGTTTGTGTGTACTTGTTAAATGTTTTACATTACTTGTTGCCCTACCCCTTGGATGGCAAGTACTTATTTAAATTGTCCAAATGGCTAACCTACTTAAATTTCCTTGCTACTTGTGATTGAATTTGTGCAGTAGGTCAAAGTAGATTAGATTACTTGAGCACAACTATTTATTTTGAAACACTAAAATTTTTCACTTGTTGCAAAATACTTAGTACTTTTGCATATTTCTTAAGAGCTTCACATTACTTGTTGACTTGCCCTTTGCATGTTAGGTACTTGTTCAAAATGTCCAAGTGGTTAACCTACGTGAATTGCCTTGCTACTTGTGAAACATATTATGTAATAGATCAGAAAGTAAATCATGTGTACTGGATCATACTTATTTTCTTGCAACTCAAATGAATTTTTACTTGTAGCTCCATACCTTGTTCTTGTGCATATTTGCTAGATAGAATATAAATTAACATAGCTATTGTGGAAAAAATGCATCCTAGGACATGTGCAAGTAGATCAAATTAGGATAGTCCATGTTTGGGTACTAAGAATTATAGCTTTGAAAGCTACTTGGATTGATTAAACAAATTTTATATGGCATGACAATTAGCTAATCTAGGCTCTAATGTTATTCCTTGTTCTTTTTTGCTACAGCAACAACAATAGTAGAGCTTGATGATGCCATGGCTTTGATGACATTGTCCATATGGATGTCCCAAACACGATGGATTCAATGGGTGTAGGGGAGCAACTCCAAGTTGACCTTCATGACAATGGCTCTATCATTCTAGAGGAATCACAAGCTATAATTGAAGTACTAGCAATTGACATTCAAGATAATCCAATTGTGGGGAATGACCCCAAAACAATTGGCCCCATGCTATCTACAACTAGAAGTGGAGTACATAGTGCCCCCACCATAATTGACACAAAACTATCTACACTTGAAAATGAAGTACAAGAAGTGCCTCACCAAGTGTCGATAGGAGCAATAGGAGACTCCTTACTTCCCTTCCTCAAACCCTCACTCATTGGCACCTATGCAGCTCGTGAGTCTGGCAAACCAAGAGTTGAACCCAAGCCAACACAACATTTAGACTCATGACCCAAGCCACCATGGGGGCCACCCCACAGTGATCTGGACTTGGGCTCTGACTAGGTGAACCCCCACATTTGAGGGTCTACCTAGAAGGGCATGTCACATACCTTCTCAAAGTCTCTTGGGCACCAAACCACTTTGTCTCAGGCCCTAATCAACCTAGGGCCATTGGGAACAAGTATATAATGTGGTTCCATATTCTCTACATAAGTGCATAAAGTACACCCCCAAAAGGTTATCCATGAAGCAGAGTCTTGCATTGGGCTTGACAACTGTACCCATACCCCACCCACAACTGTGCGTGGGTCAACTGTACCCACCCATTACCCACCCATGGCACCTTGTCCATACCCATTACCCACCCAACTCATACCCATCAGTCCATCACCAAAATAAAGCTACTTAAGAGTACTTTGAAGTGTTTTTAAAAGGAGGGACATGCCAATGATTTATTGTAAACAGTTACATACAAATGTCACGATTAGAGCGTAGGAACATGAGGTTGTTTATCGTTCGGGGCTTCAGTCGATTGCGCTTCTTGGTCAGGGTGTTGCCGGTGTCCGAGAACAACTTCTTGGACATGGCGTTGGATGCCGGGATGCACAGGGTGAACTGCACGACTTGCGCCAGTATCGGAAACAAGTCCTTGCCCTTGCGCCTCCACCACAACAGAACGTGGAACTCACCGCTAGCCTCACCATCAGCGCACTGCCTCATCTCTCCATCGGTGACCTTGTGCTTCATGTACGCCTCGTACTCGTTGTCGACTCTTGCGTTGAGGGCGGCGGCGGCGTTGTGACCTTCAACAGGAGGGACGTTGTTTTCCTCATTGTCGTCGTCGAACATCTGATCGTACATTGAAACCGACGAGCGCGCCTTCTTCCTGACCGGTGATCGAACATGTGGAACGTCTTCTTCTTCGTCGTCCAAGGGCGCGTACTTGATCATTGCATCCTTGAGCTTATCCTTGGCCTGTTCGATTTGGTTGCGCTCAACACCAAGGCGGACAAGATGGGACTTCATGATCGAATCTAGCAACGACGCCATGACGTGGATATCATCAAGGATGAACTTGCTGTACAAGAGCGGCAACATGATGCCCTTGATTGCCTTGATCGAGTTGGAGTCTTTGGCCGTTGTCACGTTGCCATCCTCATCCACCACATCGTTCAGGATCAGCCAAAGGTGACCCAGGATCACATGGCGCCACCACACGACCTTGTGAAGAGTCGGGTGTTTGAACTTCTCGAGCGCCAACATCGCTTGCTGGAAGGGGGCAAGGAAAGCGATCAGTTCTTTGAGGAGCGCCCGCGAAATGTCATTGAGCTTGTTTAGCTTGTCCTTCATTTGCAGGAGCGGCACGAGTTCGTCGTACATTTCCTCGATGCTTAGAAGGCAGCAGAGCAGCGAGTTCCATTGAGTTGCGTTCTCCTGCTTGAGCGTCTTGCTGAGCTGGCTCTGCAAGTTCGCGCATTTGCAGCACTCGACCAACTTATTGCATGTGTTGATCAGCATGAACAACGGCAGCATGTGTTGGATGTCCTTGTACCGATAGAACGATTTGCTTTTGACGCCATTCTCCATCTTGGTCGTCTTGTTCACGACAGTCGTTAGCATGGTCGCCAGCTTGTGATCGAGGCAGGCAAGCCAGTAGAAAGTCGATGGGATGCCATTAGTGTCACATCAGTTCGAACCGCTATCCGAGACCACGATGATCTGCTGGTACATGTCCGCCATTACCTTGAACACGGCTAGACCTTTACTAAACTCCTCCAGGACCATCTCTGTCGTGTGGCTGGCTTCTTCAATAGGCTTTACGTGCAGCGTGCGGGTGTACAGATTGAACATCTCATCGATGTAATGAATGGTGATGGACACGTACGAGTTCTTCTTGACCGCATCCATCCACAAGTCGAGAGTACATGCCACGTTCAAGCCCGAGTCGAAGTGCTTCTTGAGAACGAGGGTGAGCTTCTCGCGGCCGTTCCGAACACGTGAATCGACATTACGGCTGATTATCGTCGGGTTGGTGAGCAGCTTGTCAATTGTGACTCGGCTAGTGCTGCTCGATTCGATGTTAAGCGCCATTTGGATGAGCGCCTTGAGGCCCAACCCGCTCAGAGACTCGAATGGGTGCATGTCGGTCGCGCAGTAGTCGGCCGCTGTTGCCGTCATCGTCTCCTTTTCTTGCTTTGTGACGATGTGCTTCTTAAAGAACACCTTCGCGGCGGCTACCTCGGAGGCAGGAATAGGACATTTATGCTTTGAGATCGTAGCCGTGCCGGTACTAGTTTTGAAGGTATAAACTTTGTTATAGGACTTGCAAGCAGCATAATCTAGCTTTACGTTGCTGCGATCGTAGACGATGCCGAACGTTTCCCAAACACCCGACTTCTTGCCTGGCCCGTTGTTACGAATCACGTACTCCCCCCATTGTTCTTCAGGTCATGTTCAATTCGCTAAGCCAACATCATGGCTGGCATCAGCTTGTAGCCACTCTTCCAGAATCCACACTCCCACCTGAATCCCGATTCCTGGACTAGTGGACCCTCCAGGCTAATGCTAGCTCGGATTGCGCCAGGCTATTAATAGCTCATCACCACAGCACAACACTGTGCTGATGAACTATTAATAGCTATTAGCGTGGCGCAATCTGAGAGCTATCACTACTGACTACTATACGATGAGTCGCCCTATAATCTGCTAACTCAGTCGTTGTAAAGCCCGGGTCCCTCATACCCACCCATTACCCACCCATGCGTCCAAGCCCATACCCATTACCCACCCATTTACCCATGGGTATGGGTGGGTATTGGGTACCCATGGGTATGGGTACCCATTGCAGGACTCTGCCATGAAGGCAAGACACCATTATAAATTTTGGATCAGGTTTGGGGGCAGGCACCAAAAGGTCATTTGGCCTTTTTAAGTTTTTTTTAATACTGCAGCAAACGTGAGCAATGAACTCTGAACCCTTGGTGATAGACTGGTAAAAAAACTAGTCGGGGAGCATGCCCAACGGCAGCTGCCGGTCTATTTCTCCAATCTTCACCCGCGAACCTGAAAAGAGGGACTGTACAAAGTGAGAGACTATTCAACTCTCACCCATCTGGGCCAATCATTGTAGTTAGCCAACGAGAAAAATTCATTTTTTGCAGAGAAAAAGTCATTACTGTACAAAGTGAGAAACAATTTAACTCTCACCAAAATGGAAAAGCCATGAGTTAAACCAAAACACCCTCCATTTCCGAGTCACTCACCTGTGAATCAGTTCTTTTAGTGTTCACTTGTCTCGTTTTCATTCACCCAATCTCAAATCCCATCAATGCTTATGAAAACAAATCAATCCTAAAAGTAACAACTCCAACATTCATTTGTTTGGATTCCACTCACCCAATCCCAAATCCCTTAAAAATTATGAAAACAATTCAAACCCAAAACTCCTATAAAACTTCCCAATGTCTCCTTCGTGATTAACAAACATCATAAACAATGGAAAAACCCAACACCATGGTAACCCAAACTCCCACAACCCAAGATAAGACCTTGGGCATTCTCATAGAATCCAAAACATTCACCTAATTTTTAATTTTTCTCAATAATCCTTTATTATGCATGTGTTACAAGCAAGGAATCCCAATAATCAAATGAAATTTGTCAAAAATATGAAGCATCTATAATAAAGCAAAATCTTATATCCTCCATTTGGTATTCCTAAGGTGGGCAAAGACTTAGGATCAACTACATACATACTGTTAATAGGGCAATTTTGTAAATGACTAAAAAAATGGCCAAAGGCAGTATTAACATTGATTATTACAATAAGGCAACACAAATAATTGCATTCAAACAATCCTTGTACATGGACAACTCTTTTTCATGGTGTTTCAAAATGAATTTTCAAAATTTATGATAGATCCAAATCTACAAATGTTAAATTCTACAATGTGCACCACATTTTTTTTGCCAATCCATAGAACCAACACTAACACAAAAAGTAATTGTCTTTTTTTAATCTACAAAAACAACAATAACATTATAACTAAAAGAAGGAACCCTAATAAGGATGTCAACAAAAAGACCTCTAGATGCAACAGTAATGAAAGAATCATGAACCCAAGGTATAATAGAAACTTTTGTTGCACTGTTAGACATAACGTTAGAAACACCAACTCTAGTATCAAAATGGTTTTCTCCAACAAACTCATTACAAACTACAAACAAAATCAAAAAATGTATAAAAAAAAAACACAAAAAAAATTACAAACATAATAAAACAAATCATTTACCTCTTACTTGACCTACCTTACTTTTCTCATAGGTAGCCTTCTCCTTATTAAAAGCCTCCTCAAAACACAATAATCTACAAATTTGAACCCACCATAAATAATTCGTTGCATTACTGTATCACATAAGTGTTTGTCAATCTGATTATACCTACAAGAACAACAAATTAACCACTTTAAAAAAAATATATATAGAATTTTTAAGAAAAAAAAATCAAAACTTTAAAAAAAAAAAAAAAATTTAAAAACATACTTACCATATGAAATAGGGTTTGTGTGGCTTATTACCTCCAAACCATACTCCCAAGGTATAAACACCTCCCCCATCCATGTAATTCCAACACCTCATCCTATCATATTCAACAACATTTTTTTGAGTAAATCAAGGAAATCAATAATTAACTTGTCCATAATGAGATGAAGATTATTATGACCAATAACATTAGTCACAAACCATACTTCATTAGAAGCCTTCCATTTAGGCTTAAGATGTAAAAATAGTGGGTGTGGATTTGATTTTTCAATAGGCCACATAAATAGACATCAATGAACAAGCTCCTTAAAAATTTCAATCACATAAAAAATCGAGCAATTAATTGAAAACTGATGCTAATCTATAAAACATTAGGTTATGCCTATGCTCCAATTTTTGGAAATGCCTTAATTAAACTTTTAAAAACACCAATAGATAAAAACAATAAACTAAATTCATCAAAATCCACAACATAGAATTTAAAACACCCCTTTATGAAAAAACTTCATGTGCAAAAGTATCTAAATTTCAAGTTTAGGCTAGATGGGGAAGTAGGTTAAAACATTACTTGTGCCAACATTTTGCACTCCTTTTCGACAAACAATACATTTGATTTTTTGATAATTTTGTCAAGACTTTTGATGTTGAGGATTACAAAGATGCCTCATTAATAACAACTTTCACACGATGGAACCTTGCATTTGTGGAAATATTAAATTGAATAACATGTGTTTTACTTGATTCCACAATACATTGTTGTTGCTTTTACCTTATCAACTATTCACAATACAAATTTAATGTGTGATGAATTAATAATGAAAATCATGAAAAGTTTGTTTCTTCATAGGTTCGTACATTTTACACATGAATTTCATGCACTAAAAGTATGTCTAACACTCAAATAAATGTGTTGATGAATGAAGGATAAACCTATGAATGTTACACAAATTTCACATCTTTTTATAAATCCTTGTATCAAATGTGTTTCCAATGCATGATATTAGTGTGTGAAACATACAAATCATGAATGAACAAATTTTGCATGATTTCCTTACTAAATCGTGAAATGTTAAGTTTGTAATGCAATACCCCATATAAGAAACTAAATACTACAAAAATAAAAGATAATCAAAATGCAAACAACAAAACTCTTACAAAACAATAAATAATAATTGAAAAGCCAAAAAACACAAAGGAAAAAAACTAGGTTTAAGGTTTCAAATTTAGGTCCCAAATCATAATATCTACAACATAGAAGGTAGCAACAAACTTTGTGTAACCTGGAAAACTTGAAAACAATTAATGAACCCAAAAAAACCTATAATGTATAAATAAAATAATTATATTTATTTTATTGGAATTAATAATTATTATTATATTATTATTATTATTAAAAAATTTTAAAACATAAAAACATAAATATTAACAAAAATTATTACAATAAATAGGTAATTCTAAATAGTAGATACAATATTATTTTGAGCTTAAATTATTTTTTATATAACAGTTACATCAATTTCTTTAATTATATTGATAATATTATTTTTTAATAAAATTTATAATTCCAAATTTTAAATTATGAATACCAAGTTAGATTATAAATAATATAAATAAGATGTAATTAATGTAATTAATATATAATTAATGTAATTATTTATTTTTCACTTATTAAGACAATTAATTTTTATTATGAAAAATATCAAATATTAGTGTAATATTTTATGTTATAATAACATTTTTTTAAAAAGAAATTTTGTTAGGAAATTGATTTGGTTTGGTATAATATAAGTTATTTAAATTAAATTGATTTAATGACAATAAAATTATTTTGTTAAATTTACATATATACTAAGTTTTTTTAATGAATAATTTAATTTAATATTATATCATCATGGAATTAAAGTAAGTACATTAATTATTTTTAATCCACTTAAATTGCTTGAAATGTTTTTTTTAAAAAGTGAACTTAAAATTATAAGTTACAAGTTATGACTAATAGATTTTAAATATAAATTATGGAATTTTTATAATGAATTTATTGATAATATGTTTATAGTTATTTTAAAATAATTAATTTTTACCACAAAAAATACTAATAATTCGTCTAATAATTTTTGTTATAATAATGGTTTTATAATATAATGTTATAATATTGTTATAGTGTTATTAAAATGAATATGAATATTTCTTCAAGTAATTAAAAGTAAAAATGAAAATTATGAATGATATTTTTGGTTATAAATCATATGTTTACTAAATTTTAATGCACACAATTATTATAATTATAATTATTTTTACATTAATTATGACAAATAATTTTGTAATAACTTTTTAACAAAATATATGACTAAATAATAATATTTTAAAAAAATGCAACCATTAAATTTTCCATCTTAGATAAGTCACCATGTGACTGAACATGCACATTAATTTGTGTCATGAATTATTTTATGAATCATGATATTTGAGCTATGCACATAAATTATTATATCAAGTTACATTTTTAATCTTATTAAATTACATTTCCATTATACATTGGTATCCATAAGATATTTTATGGGTGTCACAAGAAAAAAATAGAAATTCAACAGTCTTTACAACTTGGGTTTTACCCTACACAAAATTTGTTTGTTTATTAACCACCCACATAACCACAATTTTTTTAAACCCACCATTGCATGTTTTAAAAAAACAAATGATGGCTACCTATCACGTAAAACAACTAGCACCTACATTGGTACCATGGTAAAACGCAAAGCCAATGTCATGTGGGTACCTAGGTTAGTTGATTATTCAAGGCAATTCCAGTTATGGGTACCCAAAGCCTAATTGGAACTGAATGTTAACTACCCAAGAACTAGAACTAAAGTTGGGTTAGATTTCAAAATCAAGTTGAAAACCAACCTCCAATTCCAAGGTTTCAGAAAAAGTGGACCAACCTTGGGTCTAATTCTTAAATACCTTACCCTAAGGTTAGTTTCATCCTTAAATAATCCTCATAATAATGAAATGAATTTTTGTGAAATATGAAATTGATATGTTGAAAATCATCATAATTATCACAGTAGGTCCTCAAGGGGACATTTAATGTAAAGTTTGGGATCTATGTACATCAAACGATCATT
>Ga0209611_10004927_pt1 | contig 22631 bp, 11 predicted proteins | sample S1TSphgellanicum_3_FD_187693 | JGI IMG/M metagenome (GOLD analysis project Ga0209611, IMG submission 187693) | Host-associated microbial communities from peat moss isolated from Minnesota, USA - S1T2_Fc - Sphagnum magellanicum MG (SPAdes) (version 2) | ecosystem: Host-associated > Plants > Peat... | reverse complement strand
TGGGTGTGAGAAGTGGACTGCATTTGTGCAACATAAGCACATGTTTGATCCTCATGGCATTCTGGCTCCAGGACAGAACATATTTCGCAGGAATCAAAACCCCCCTGGGCTGGACCTGCTGCTGCTTCATTCAGATTTTTCTTCATCATGAAACTTGACTTCTTGCTTGTACATACAACACTGAGAATGAAATTTGATGCCGTCAAAACTTAGTGCCATTCATTCATTCATTCATTTATTCATGTCAATCAAGAAGCACTACAGGTCAGGCACCACTGAGACATGATCAAGATTGTGATATTACATGATTGTCCACAATCTGACTTTTCAAGTTTTCAATGCTTCGACAACCCATTGTCCAGACTCCAATTGTGATTTGTGAAGGAGCTCAATGAGGTCTACTGTATGAAATTACTCAGGATCAATGTAACTTGATTTCTGTCATAAAAATACATCTTGGTCTTCGATGTTTTATTTGGATTACTAGTGACAATCAAACTAACATAAGATCATAACATTTGGTATATTTTCATTTGTTCCTTGAATCCTACATTAACATCAAAATGAAATTCCATGATCATATAAAGTTTCCACATGAATCATTTTCACTTTTTTATTAATTCTATTAACATGAAAATCAATCTTCCCTTATTGAGAAATTTTTATTTTTTTATTTTTGTATCAATTACACCAGGAAATTTGTGAAACCGATCAATCTCAAAGATATTTTGAAAAGGCTTTTATGTAATGCGATGTGACCTGCATTAAATTAAAGAATGTGTTGTTGGTGGTGGTTGGGAAGACAAAAACATTCAAATTCCACATGTGGTGATTAAAAGGTGTTAATATGAAAGGGTTCCAATGTGAAATTATCAAGATGGAATTGTCATTCAAAAGGACAACCAATAATGGAATCCAAAGCTACTCCCCCTAAACTAAACTAGGTCCAATGTACCGCATCATTGGAATTACACAATCTACACAAATTTAAATTCAATTTTAGTACTAAATTTTTAATGATCAGTGATTTTTAACCATGTTAATTTCAAGCATGCCTTTGAACACAACTTTTTAGTCCTAAATTATAAACAATTTTTTTCAATATAAAAGTCAATAATTTTCAAACTTGGTAGAAAACTTTATGTTGTGTGTTGTAAGCTCTTGCAAAGCTTAGTGGATCTATAGTCAATGTAGTTTTTTGCCTTTGCCTTGTGGTCTTCCCTTTGATCACCCAATAAACTCATTGTTCCCAAGACTCCATCCTAAGTCTTTTCAATAAAGGAATACTTAGGCAAAGTTAGGCAAAAACAATGTATGCTGAGAAAAAAAAAATTTCTTTTTGCTGCTCTCTCTTGGTACTCGCAAAGCTAACTTTTATTCTATTGACTACCAACATGATTTGTTTATGACTATTAAAGAACCTTTAGTAGATGATCAAGAAAATCCTAGTATTACAAATTGTTCCCTTTCTTTTAAAATTTCAAGATTTTGACATTTTTGTATGATTTGGTTTTCATCAAGTTCATCCAATGAACATGTACTTTCATAGAAGGCGACATGTTTTTGTTGTATAAAATGTTTGAAAACAATTGTATGATTTTATGTTTTTTTTTAATTCCTTTTAAAAAAATTATAGTTTAAACACTTGATATAATTAGTTTACAAAACTCAAAATGACATTTACATAATATCCAAATTATTTTAAAATATTTTTATTAATTTAACAAGACGTCACTAGGCATATTCACAATTAGGGTACCATTTTTTGACCACAGGATTCAAGGACTTTGTTTTTGCTATCTTCCAAATATAAAACTAAATAGAACTAAGTGAAACATATTGGATAATTTAAATTATGATAATTTTCATGGTGGTGGTGATTTTTCACATGTGTATGTAATTATGCATAAATATTTTGATAAAAAACCAGAAATGCAGAAAATAAGTACATAAGTTTTTATATACAATTTAACATGTTTTCTTAAATGAAAATTTCTTGCATATTTTGCCAACACTTGGGGCCACAAATTCTAAGCCTAATGAATACAAAAAACCAATCAAATGGGAAAAAAAAAAAATCATTTTCTAATTTATTGCCCTTTTAGAATGGATTCTATAGCCTTCAAAAAATTTAATTGTATATTATTTAATCAAATGCATTATATGAACATTGCCAAACATAGATGTATGCATTATTTATCCATGAAAGAAAATTAAAATCAATTGCATTGTTTAATACATTTTTGTCATGCCCGTACATGGCTTCATACATGATGACCAATTATGGGCATGCCCATCATGCCTTTTAGGGTTAATGTGCATTTTTAGGGTTAATGTACGGTCTTAGGTGACTGTATGCTATTAGATACTTAGGGTTTCGATTAGTTGGCGGTTGTATAAAAGGCCAAGCCCTTCCTTTTTCTTTTTAGTTTTTCTAGAAAACCTTTGTTAGGAGAGTTTCTTCCATAATCATATTGGATTTCTAGATGCTCACGGTGGTTATTGCACGGCCACCGTTTACATACACTACATGTTCATTCCTTCTTTGTAATTTAATTCTAAAAAAACTCTACTCTCTGGTGCTTCATGTCAACAATGGCAAATTTCTTGTGCCATTGAGTTCTTGAGTTGTTACTACTAATGTTGTTATTAATGTTGCTACTACTGTTGTTGTTGTTGCTAGTGTTGCTGCTACCAGAAGGAGTGCAATTTACTGCTAGTGTTGTTGTTAATGTTGATGTTGCCGGAAGGAACTTGCATTGTTACATTTCTACCAACCACTAGACCTGGAATCTTGGAGCAAGTTTCAAACCTCCTCCCCCATCTTTTTCTCTTTCTCGCTCTCTTTCTTTCTCTCTCTCGCACATGAGGCGGTCTTGGAGGAGGTGGTCTTGAAGTTACCGAGTAAAAAAAAAAACAAAAAACAAAAATTTCTCCAGCATCGAGTGCCATCACTATTGCAACTTGTAGTGATGTGAGCAAACACGTGCGTTATAGTGTCGTCGCAACGTGAACTACAGTGCCTCCGCAACGCAAGCTGTAGTGCCACCACAATGCGAGCTGCAGTGCCATCGCAACTTGCAACAACGCAAGTTGTAACGTCACCATTACTTGCAGCATCGTTGCAAGCTCTTACAGTTGCGAACACCAACGTGTGCTATAGTGCCGCCACAACTTGCAACAATGCGAGCACTGACGTGTGTTGCAGTGCCACCTTAACTTGCAGCAACGCGAATTATAGCGCCATTAGTTCCACTTGTAACCACGTGAGTTCTTGTAATTGCGTGAGCTTGCAACACCGCGTTGTCATTGGCCATCGTCGCAAAGCTCACAAGTGCTTTGTGACGCCATGACCCTTGATGTCGCGTTGCCAATTTTCATCCGTCCACGGACTTTCGTCCATCTAGGGAAGCCTGTTGAACTTTCGTTCGTTGGATCTCCATCCGTCCACGGACTTTCGTCCATCCAGGGACGCTTGTTGAACTTTCGTCCATCGGACCTCCGTCCGTCCACAAACTTCCATCTAATGTTTATCGGACTTTCGTCCGACTGTTACCCTGTGTCTTGCGTTTTGTCGTGTTACGTCCTACATTTTGTCGTCCTACATGCGTCTTGTGATTTGTTGTCTTGCTTTTTCGTCCGACATCCATCTAATTTGCATCCAACCTTTGTCCAACCTTCATTCGACATCCATTTGACCTCCGTTTAACATCCGTCTGTCGCCGATTATTCCCAACAAAGCACCGTATTCTTCAAACCATACATTGTGTTAGAATTTTGTAACTAGTGTTTTGTATTGTTACAAAATTTTGGGGCATGGGACACACCATGTCCTTAAATGATGAGAATTCTACCGTTCAACCAGAGCCCAGGTATTAGCTATGAAGTAACACATAATCCTTTGAGCCAATTTCTTTAAGTTCACGATCTTCACGATGGTACCATCAAACATCTATAGCACCATCGTCATCTAGTACAACTCCTACTAGGAATTCAGGTTCAAGTTACATTACATGAACGGTACATCAGAGTCCATTTGGAGGGGTTCATAAGTGGGGTACGCCTATTGCCGCACCTACTTTCAAACCATCACCGTATATTCCGTTGCAAACCGTTACCTCTACACCCATATACACCATGGAGGTCATGAGTTTCTTTGGGAGAATTGAGAAGTTTAGCAGAAGGCCAAGTATTATTTCTTTGAAAGAGTTCAAGGCAACTTTCTCAACTATGGTCCGTGAATTGGAGCTCATGTATGGCGCTAATTACACCGAGGCATTCACATTCAAACAACTGGCTCATTATGTGCACTATGAGGCATTAGATGTCTACGAGTAACATTTTCGAAGGATTTTGGGTATCACCCAGATCCTTAATCCAACTTATGCCACAACCATTGCCATTGCCTCTCAAGCTGCATTGCAAGCTACAATTGCACATCATGGGATTGTGCCCAATAATCTAAATCCGGTACCTATTTCAATAAACTTTTGTCCTCAACAACTCATTGCTGCTATTATAAACATTCCTCCTACCATCAATGCACCAGCTTTTGCTAATCGAGTGGAGGAATTTTTACGAGTTCTTGAGCTGGAATTTCCGTTGAAGAGTTTTGAAAAAATTCTGCAGCTCGCCACCTTCTCTTAACAGAAGGATGAAACCCTCAAAATGTTCTACAGGAGGCTTTTCAAGCTTGAAGAGGATACTCAGAGCATCACAGACCTAGAAGCTACCCATCGGTATCTTTGTTCACTAGAAGCTACTCCAACACTCGATGCATAGGTTTTGCAATGGGTTTTTGCAGAATTTAGAGACTTGTACACTTTGCTGGATGTGTACAACATTTTTGAAAAGCTGGAATTGGCTCACGCACACTATGAGGCTAGTACTATGAAGCCTCCCTCACGTTCAAGGCCTCAACCTCACCAATTGCGCCAACTAGATCATCACATTCCTCTTCAAGGGCTAAAGTAGTGCATTCGGCTACACCCATCCTACCTTATTGCAGCTATTGTGGCAATCCTACTCACAAAGCAAATGAGTGCAACATTCCTTCGAAGGATTTCTTTTGTGATTACTATGGGAAAGATGGACATCAGGAAGCTATTTGTTTTTCCAAGTTCTCGAAAAGGAAGCAACTCCGATTACCGCAGCAAAATCTCCTAGCATCTTCCGCTGCCCCTAAACCAGAAGCCAAGGCACCTCCACCTTCCATTCAAGCTTTCCCCACCAAGGGTAATTCCAGTAAGAATGCTAAGAAGAAGGAACACAATGCTAACAAGAGGGAGGTGCTTCAAGCCCATGCTGCTCAAGTTCAAACTCTGCAAAATGAACTTGAATCATTGAGGGCCCAACTTGCTAATCTAAAAAGCAAGTCTTCCCAACCAATTAGTCATGCCCAACATGTACAAGGTTCAAGATCACGGGAAGGACATCCTAGGTCATTCTATGGCCTCCCACATGATGCCATGGTTAGGGAGTATGTTATTTCCAATACACACAATTTTAGTCTCACACCAGTCTTTCTGCCCTTCCTTCGTCGTGGCACAAGAGGTTAATGTGGCACCCAGAGTTTCTGCCACTAGGCAAGTAATTCAAACTAATGGACTCACATCTAATTCAAGTCCTATTACTAGGGCTAGAAGAGCTTGAGCAGTCATGCCACAATCTTTTCGTCCTCTCAACATGGAAGAAAAACGCACCTTGTTGGTGAGGGGGGAGGAGACTACTACACCACAAGCTATTAGGGCATCAAATCCCCGTGTCCCAGGAATACATGTACATCAAGAAAACATACAATTTTCCATTGATCAGCTTGTGGAATGCCAATTTCAAATGCGTGAAGTGGCGCAAAAGCTTGTGAGTACATCGTTATTTAGTTTTCAAGATTTGAAACTAAGCACTAGGGACATAATTGCAATACTAGAAGATACCCTGAACACTACATCAGGTCCTCTACCAATCCCTGATCCACATGCTACAAAGGTCCCATCCAACACCTTGGAGAGACACTCAATTAGCTCATGTGTTGCAGATGGTGTTTGTAATATGGTCACTAATTCTAGCATGGTTAAACTAGTGGGCTTTCCTACTGTATCTATATCCAAATATCATAAGGGAGTTAAAAACACCTCACTTGTGGATTTGTTACTTAGCAAAGGTGTTGTGGATAGCCATACTCTCCATAAAACCTCTCATCCATTTCCAAAGGTGGTGCCTAATGAGAGAACTTCCATCGCCACCGAAGTTACCATTGTCGATAATACTGAGTCAGCAATCCAAGTTGGAGGACATACACCCAGAGTGGTACTTATTGATATAGGTGCCCAACCAGTGATTTTTGGAGTTCAATTCACCAAGAAGATGGGCATGCTTGACTCCAAACTACAAAAATCTATGTGGTAGATTCGCATCGTTAGTGGGAGTGTAAAGGAGGTATTTGGGGAAAGTTCAGATTTGATTGCACTTAATTTCAATGAAGGTACAGATCAAGAGCTTTGCTTACAGGTCAAATGTTTAGTCACGAATGCCACTAGTTATGATGTGTTCATTGGGCAAGAGGCCTTGTTTCCACCAGGTTTCACAATTGACAACTAGTTCAAACATGCGTACTACCGAATGGATTGGGAAATTGATGGCCACCACCTAGGATACATACCCCTTGATTTACATGGGAACCATAGTCCTATGGCTCACCATTGTATGCTCAAGGAAGCACACATTATTTCTTACATCCAACAAGTTAGCCACAAGTGGATAGAGGGAGATGAAGAGGAAATAGTTTACGCCCAAGCTATTGAAAGCTTTAGGGTGGTTCTTATTGACATTCAACGTGGATCAGAAGTTTTACAGAGGTTCAAAGCAGCCCACAAGCCTTTGGCCAAAGCTCTATCTAGTTTTGAGAACATGGAAAGCCATGATGAACTGATTAAGCCAGTACTTCGTTAACTAATCGCCTGGACACCACCTAAGGAAAGGATGACATTACTAGAGCTTTTTCGTGGTATTGGTACATGTCTCGAAGCCTTACTACAATCAGGGATGGTGGTTCAGAGGTATTTCTACGTAGATATTGATCCTATTGCAAGGCAAGTAGTGGCATCAAGAATGATGGAGCTCGCAGCTAGATTTTCATAATAGTTTTCAACCATTGCATGGTAGGCCAGTTTCATTTTCTTGCCCTCTAACATACAACTAATTCAGAAGAAACAAATGGAATTACTTGGCCTCGTGGACCTCATCACTTCAGGTTGGGAGTCTCAAGGATTTTCAGTGCTTAGATTTGGAGAAGGCTTGATTGACACAAGATTCGATCTCTTCACAGACATGGTACGATTAATCACCTGGGCTCAATCCATTTCTCCTATGCTTGGTTATGTAATTGAGAACACCCCTTCTCAACTTGACAAAAGGGAGAAAGTCCAGGAGCACTACACATTAGTCAAGCATTACCTTGGAGAGCCCCTCCTACTCAATGTGGCACAATGTGGTTCCTATGCGCATCGGCTGTGCAACTGGTGGACTAACCTAGCACCATTCTCAGTTCAGCAGTTAGTTCTGAGATACACCATCAGAGACCCCAACTTGCAGGTTTCTCACATATTGGATGATTAGAGTTCTTGCCAACCAGTTACAAGGCAAGAGAAACCTCCTTGGTTTCATGCGAACACAATAGGAAAACCAAGAGGTGCTTAGCCCACCTTTGTCTCCTTCCTAGGAACACACACCTTTCAAGGACATGGACCAAGCCTAATGTATCGTCATGTTTCAGCCACTTGGGATGAACCAAGCCTAGAAGAAAGAGAAAACACTATGGGGTTCCAAGTTGGCACTACTAGTCACATTAAGGTGACTAAATTGGAGCGTAACGCTCTACTGGGGAGAAGCATGGACCTGAACTCCCTTACATGGTTGTTGGTAACTTGTGTATTCTTTCAAATGTACACAACACCAACACTGATTTAATCAGCTTGTAATTTTGGCCATGTAATCACATGGCACTCTGACCAAGTACACTTGCTTAACTTCAACACTTTACATTTCACTCTTAGTGTTGGGGGGGAGGAGATACCATGTAATTTGACTCAAGTTATGTCTGATACACCTAAAGGTACATCAGCTTTTAGAGAAACAATTACAACCTTCTACGAATTTGCGCAATTGGAAAGTGGAGAACTCAATACACCAAGTTCTTCAAACACACTTTCCAATTCCATTCTATGTGTTTCCAACTACCCTTTCGTTATGGGATACTAGTTCACCAAGAAGGAGAAAAACCAGGTCACAAACTTGCTAATTAAGTACGAAAATGTGTTCACATTCTCAATCAAAGACTTAGGTAGGTGTAAAACCATGTAGTTCTCTATAGACCTTACAAATAAGACACCTATCTATCGGAGGAGGCATAGGTTGAACAAACATGAGTGGGAACTAGTAGATGAAAAATGCAAAGAGCTCCATGAAGCTAGTCTCATTCAACCATCAAGTTTTGATTTTGCAGCCACTATAATAATGCTAGCAAAGAAAGATTCAACTGGATTATGGACTGAGAAAAGGATGTGCGGGGATTATAGGCCTTTGGACCTAGTTACCTCAAGACAGGTACCCCATGCCCATCCCTGAAAAACTGTTTGATATCATTGGAGATTCACAATTGTGGATTTGATGCAAGGCTTCAACCAGATTATGCTCACTACAAAAGATCGCAAGAAAACGACATTCCATGGAAGCAACAAGTTGTGGGAATGGCTTGTGATGCCTTTTGGATTGAAGAATGCACCTGTCTTCTTTCAGCGAATCATGGACCAAGTTTTTGAAGGGGCAGAATTTCTGAAATGTTACATAGATGATGTCCTAGTGCATAGTAAGGAAGTCCTACAGCACTTGGCTCATCTTGAGGAGTTATTCAAGAGGATCCACAAAGTCAATATGAAGATCCATCCTAAAAAGTGTGAGTTTGCTGTCACTTCAGTAATCTACCTTGGATACAAAATTTTACCAAATGGTATTATGGCTCATTAGGCCAAAGTAGTAACCATTTTGGAGATGCCCAATGCTACTACTGTTCACATGTTGAAGAGCTTCTTCAAACTATGTAATTACTACAAAATTTCTGTCCAAGATTTCAGTACTATTACTCATCCTCTCTATGCATTGTTAAAGAAGGATGTTGCTTGGACATAGAGTGATGAGGCTCAAGAAGCTTTCAACACATTCAAGGAAAAACTTTCAGAGTTCCCCATTTTGAAAAGACCTGATTTCAACAAGGTCTTCATTCTCCACACTGACTGGAGTGCCTTTGGTATTAGAACTATTACTGGCCAACTTGATGAGGAAAACAAGGAATATGTTATTGCCTATGAATCCCGAAGCAACAACAAGGCTGAAAACAACTACTTTTCATACGAAGGGGAGTGCCTTGCTGTTGTATGGGCTGTCATACATTTCAGGCCCTATCTTTATGGCACCAATTTCACTTTGTATACCGACCACTAGCCTATCAAGTGGTTGATGACCAACGATAAGCTTACTGGTAAATTAGCTCATTGGGCACTTATACTTCAAGAATATGAGTTCAAGGTTATTCATTGACCTGGTATTACACATCAGAACGCAAATACCATGCCACGGAGACCCTTCACTACCTCTAAAGATATCTCAGAAGCCAGGCAAGACTTCGACCAAATTCCAACAATACATGTATCTGATGCATCTAATTATCTTGCACTACTATAATGTAACCTGGTTGAGCACCCCATTGTGGATATATGGGAGGACTTGGACACTTTGAGGTTTTTTCAGCATGAGGATATTCTCCCCAAGTTACATCAAGTCATCGAGATTACATACAATACGGGTCTAAATGTTACCCATGGAGGGACAATCACCTCGTTCGATGCTTACCACAAGGCGACAGATTGGTTCCTCCACCACATGAATGGCCTGGTTTTATTCAGAAGGTACATTTGGAGCTTGGACACTTTGGAGTTAAGCATACTTATAGCCTTCTCGCTCCTCATTACCATTGGAGAGTTATGTATGCTCAAGTCCGAAACATCATTGCTAGGTGTGAACAATGTGATAGGGTGAAAACTTCTTTTTCCTCTCAACAACTCATGCTTTCTCCACTCCCTATTCAGGGCATGTTCTACCATTGGTCATGTGATTTAGTTGGAGAGTTACCACAGACCTCCAAGGGTAATGTTTACATCATGATTATGATTGAACATTTTTTGAAGTGGGTTGAGCTTGTTACGCTACCAGACAAGTCATCACACAACACTAGCCAGGCTTTCTTATAACAAGTCCTAAGTAGGTTTGGGGCTTGTGCTAAGTGCCTTACTAATCAAGGATCTGAATTTAGGGGAGAATTCCAAAACCTATTTGACCATGCTCTCATTGACCATTATTGGACTTCAAGAGATCATCCCCAAGCTGATGGCCTTGTAGAGAGGATGGTTGAAATGTGCAAAAAGGGACTTTGGAAGATTTGTCTCACTAGGAACAAAAAGGATTGGGACCTAGCCCTCCCTTACATCGCCATGGGTTACAAGATGTCCAAACACGTTTCTTTGTTTCATTTTTCTCCTTACTTTCTACTTTTTGGGAGACATCCCATTCCACCCTCTTCCATTGCCGCTCAAATGGACCAGGTTGTGGACGTGGACTCCCCAACCACTTGGGCTAAGGTCATTGCAGAAAGGGTTGCTTTATTCAAGAGGGTTATGCCCATGGCCATGGATAACCTATCCATAGCACAACACCCAAATACCTTACGGTATGCACACACACGAAGTGGCAGTTACAAACCTAAGGTGAGACAATTTGATGTTAATGATTTTGTGTATTTCCAGCAGCAACCCAATGATACTCTAGACATTTCGTCCGGTCGCACTATCTTAAGGATTAAGGCAATCAGGCCTTCCAGTGTGTTGGAGTTACAAGGAGCTAATGAACGCACAATTCGGGATCACTCCAAAAATTGTGCACCCTGCCACCTACCAAATTTGGATCCTACCATCATCACGTCGACTTGGATTCCTCCACTTGACTATCCATGTCAGGTATGTCAGTGGACAGACGATGCTGATCAGATGCTGCTTCGCGATAACTATAATGGTGGATACCATCTATTCTGCCTCAAGCTAGAACTCACTCAAGTTCCCACCAACATTTGGTACTGTTCATCATTTTTTCCTACAACACCATGATATCTACTCAGACCATGCCATGCTTTTCCCAGCTCAGGTCTAGGGGGGGATACATGAAAATTTCATCTCAACCTCTTCTTATGCATTATATACATATGTGCATGCATCTCTTTTTGGTTGAATAGTTTCTACCTTTGGCTGGTTTTAATCTTTTTTGTTTAGTAGAGTTTACTGTGGATTGACACCCTTATTGACACCGTAAGTCACAACACTACACATCACGACATTTTTTTAAAATGTAAGGTAATTCAAATATATAATATTGTGTACACATACATTGGCAAATTAGGGATGATAATTAATTGTGTAAATGACATTCCAAACATAAGCACATGATGTAGAAAATGTTATAAAGAAAAAATAAATGAAAATTAAAAATACAATAATTTGGCAATTTTGTACTAATTTGTTCAAGGAATTCCATAATGGCAAATTTGGTGCACAATTTGAATTAGTTCCAATGGTACAAGTTAATATTTTTTTTTGAATAAATAACACAAGGAATAGATATGGCATATTTTTTTTTTTATTAAAAAGTATATAACTGATTAAAATTTGGCAATTCATATGAGTCCATTCACAATTAGGGTACCAAAAAAGAGTGTTTAAATTTTTAAGGACTTCAAAAGACAACTTTGGATTTTTGTTTATCTTACATTATTATAATTGTAATGGATTGTTGTAGGGCATATTCACAATTAAGGTGCCCAAAAGGATAGTCTAATGGAAAAAAAGTTGCAAAGAATTATTTTGGATTTTTATTATGTTTATTATTTCATGATTATAAGGGATTAGTATATGACTATAACTAGAATGATGGCATGTTAATCTATTAAAAAAATGTAAGAACAAATTCGATATATTATAAATGTCCTTTTGAGTTTTTAAAAATTATTTGAGTCCTTGTTTTAATTGCAATTTTCATTTTAAGACTTTTTATATGTGTAGGGAAAATGTAAAATAAGTAATAAGCATTTACCCCTACCTTTTCCTTGTCAATAATTGAAAATGTTGGTCATTTACCTTTACCATTATACATAATATAAATGAAATCTTACCCTTATTTTGATTGGGAGTTTTTTTTTCAAGTCAACATAACTTTAAATTTGGCTAATGTATATTGTTTAACAATATCATTTAAATTTACTTGACAATATGATAAAAATCAATATACCCATTGATTACTAAACACAACCCCCTTTGCTAGAACCTTATTGGAGTAAACCAATAGCTCCTAACACATAATCCCACATAATCCCATTGAAAGTTTATTATGATTTAGTTGTGAATGAACAACAACTTGAGTTCATGTTGGGTTCACTATAACAAAAAAATATCATTTTCAACTAGAGGAAATAAGTTGGGTTTTGCAACTTCCAAAACAACTATATAATCAAAATGAAAGTTGCAAAACTTAAGATGGCAATTGTAAATCCTAAAATAAAAAATTTACAAAACCCAAATTGAAAGTGAATTTTTTTGTTGTAATTGTTTGATTTTGTAAATAACCTTAGATATAAAATATAGGTCCTTTGAAGTCAATAACATAAGATTATATAAGTTGATGCACAAAGACGGTTGGTATGTAATCATTAATGGGTCATTAATAGTTTGGTAATAAAAATAAAACTAAAGTGAATGACCATGGTAAACTAAGGACTTGAAACCCATTGATGAAAAAATGTTTCCTATCCAACAATCATTCATCTTTGATGGTGAATTCATGGGTTGTTAGTTCAATCTTGCCACTAAGGCCTATGTTATAGTAGAACCCATGTTTTTGACATGTATAATTTTGCATTCATAAGTACACCATTCATTGGGAATCTAATTAGTTTTGAATGAATCATAACTAACTTAATAAGGTTCTACCTTGTAACATATTCTATAAACCCTCTTATTTCCCCCTTCCCCTACGAAGGTACTACTTGCCTATGTAAAGGCTTATTCAAACTTAAAATTAACCCTTTGTCAATAAAGTTGTTAATGCTTTATGGGATAACAAAAAAAGTGGTAGGTAAACTAGTTATCGAACACCAATAGTTATAGTATAAAAATCACTCATCACCATTTAAACCTAATAACTTTTTTGTTGATATGTAAGCTACTAATCTCTAGCTTTGCATCTTCATTCATGATAATATTGTGTTGATAAGAAAAAAGTTGAAGTTCCATCATCATGCCATGCAACATTTCTTTTCTTTTGGCATGGCATTAAATTTTGCGTAATGATGTTTCAATTTCTACACTTTACTATGCAAGGAACTTTCATTTGTGTTTGCACATGCTTCTTTCTTTTACTTTTAGCTCATTGATCAAGTTATGTTTGTCTCTTTAATACAAGTTTTGGTCATGTTTTTTTCCTCTTGTCTTGGAGATTGTTTTTAATTTCTTTTATCTTTTGCTCCCCAAGATTTTTCAAATCTTCATTCTAGTTGTTAGTTGTCATGTGATGCCAAGTTTTTGTCTTTTACTTATAGAGTTTTCTTAGATCTTCCTTAGAGTTCTATTTGTGTCTAGTGCCAACTTTTTGTGATCTTTGCAATTGTTTTGTTGATGCCATCAAATTGTGCATGTCACTAGTCTCCTCTCTCATTTGCTTTCTAGGCTTCCCTTCTTTTATTTCCCTTCTGTTTTTTTGTTTTTTTTTAATGTAATAAATGTTGAAATTCAAATGGTGCAAAGTCAAGAGGTGTCTAAATTTTGTTGAAGTTCTATGGTGAAAGCTTCACATTGTTGGAAATTTGTGGCGTGGAAGCTATGATATTCTTGGAAAAATTCAATTGCAAAGAAAAAAACATCAAACCATTGATTGAAGTTGTAAATGTTAATAAATTGTTGAATATGTTTTGGAAAAGTTAGTTTAATGATAGTGTTAAAAAAAAATGTTCATTTTTTAAAGATTTTAATCACATTGATGTTTGTTTAAAAAAATTCAACACAAAAAAAATGTTAATATTAGTGATGCCACATCAGCAATCAACTGAACTTTTATCCCCAAACAACAAGTTTGAATATAATTAATTAATTTTTTTTATTCATAACCATAACTCCAAGTTTAAATGTAACATAAATGGGTAAATATCATCACAGGAAGTAGTAGGGAGTGTAAATCATTATTATGTAGGTAGGTAATGGAATTATGTTATTGGAAAAATATCAAGGAACAAGATTTCATGGAATATATTTTGTAAGATTTGGATTTAAGATGGGGGAGATATTGAATTTCATGTGATTTTTTTCATTGAAAATTCAAATAAATCACAAAAAACCAAGTTTTGGAAAGAAAAATTAGTTGAGAACATGGCCACACTTGAAGGTTTACCATTCATTCCAAGTATGAGGAATTGGGATGTGCTTTTGGTACTGTTGGAAAGATCTTGATGAGTTGGATTTAATGAGATTTATTTTGTAAGTTTTGGATTTAGGATGTGGGAAATATCAAATTTTGAATGATTTTTGTTACTATAAATTCAAATAAGTTACAAAAAACCATGTTTTGGAAGGAAAAATTAGTTGAGAATGTGGTCACACTTGCAAGTCATATTTAACTCTTCAAAAATTGGATATAGGATCTAGGGTTTAAGGTTTAATTTAACCCTAAATCTTAAGCCCTACAAAACAATTTTCATATGTTGAGTTTTCACTATTTTGAAATGGGTTCACATTGGGCTAACAGCAGAGGTCACACTAGTAAAATGAAGACAATTATTCATATTGTAATCATTGATTTCGTTTTTTAGCCCCAACCTTTATAAGCTTAATGACTTGGGTCAACAACAATTTATAAAGCATTTAGTTATGTTCATATCAAAAAGGTGTTTGCCAATGTCACTTGTTGAAAATCCTTGGTTACAACATCTCATGATGCAACAATGTGATAGAATGTGAATTCCATTTCACAAACTACTTGTCCGAGAACATTTGCCCAACATGTTAGCTAAGGTGATGGAATAATTACACAATGTGCAACTACCATTGCCTCTTTTGATCTTATCTTTGGATGTTTAGAACAAAGTTTGATGCATTTGTGCTTGTGATAAATCTTATCAATAATGATTGAGTGCCTTGCCATGTTATAGATGGTTTGTTTGAGGCTCGAAACTTCTAAAATAACATTGGCTAATTCAAATTGAATCTTTGTTAGTTGAGTATTAATTTAGTAATAAGATTATAGTTTACATCAAGGATGAGGGCACAAACTTGAGCATTTTTTTTTGTTGCTTTAATCACCATTCTGTCCTATGCACCATTTTAGCTTGTTTCACCTCTCAACGGGACATGTTTTGGCTATGTGATGTTCAAGGTATGTTAGTATGCCACAAATGATAATAAGATTGGGGTTGGAATGAAGGAAATTAATTTGGTTGAAACTTAATTTAATTTATAAAAAAATAATAACATGGACAAAAAAGTCTAGCAAGGGCAAGAATGGGATTACTTGCAAGGAGGTTGGCTTGAGGGCACAAAAATTGAAAACACCTATCAAAACCAAGTTTGCTTCCAAGGTTGTTTTGTTTTGAAGATATCTTGGAATTTTCTTGAGCCATAAACCTCTATTACACCCAATAGACTTTTAAGTTGCAAGCTTAAGTACCTTTAAACTCCACATGGGAAATTGCAAGAGTGGAATTTTTTAATGCCAAAATGGGCCTTGAGATCATCAATGTGTTGTATCCTTTTATGGCATTTGCAATCACCTTCAACCTTGTTACTACACACAACATGTGTGCCCTAGTCCAACTAGATTTGCATTTTAAAAGCCTTTAACATGTTATGGAATATATAAGTAATGATAGGTAAAAAAGTTAGATGAACAAGTTTCGGTGCCTCTCTTAATGGAGGTGGTCAAACATCCAAACCTCAAGTGTGTAGCAAGCTCTACCCCTTTAGCCTCCATCATTGATGACTCCTTATGAGGATTTATCCAAGCTTCAACTAAGGAAGCCAATCTCAATCTCTTTGTGGTGAAAATTGAATTATCATTATATCAACAAATTGCTATGAATGAAGGTGATTTGAAATCACCTTTATAATGGTGGAAAGATCATGAAAAACAGTTTCCTAGTATTGCATTCTTTGCTTGGATATTTTTGGGTATTCTAGAAACTCAAATTGAAATTGTTCAAAGATTTTTAATGTTGTTGACATATTGATGAGTTTGTGGTGGTGTTAGTTGGGAATGTAAAACTTGGTCAAGGTGGTAATGATAATCAAGAAGAATTAGCCAAGTGATGCGATGATGAGACATGTTTTTGCTTTGAAGGGGATGGAGGATTTCTGATTATTCTTGATAATGGTGTCAAACAATTTTCAAAACTTGTAATCTAATATTTGTGTTTGAATGATGGGGCGACCCCACCCAGCTAGGTGCCCTTCACAAAGTTTTGTTCTTGAAACAAATCACTTTTGGAAATTTTCAACATTTATAGAAGTAATATAATTAATGTCATATTGACCAAGTTATTATAACAACCAAATATCAATGTTCTTTTTAAGAATCTAGTGTTAAAGTGGCTAACACTTTGTTAGAAAATGGTTATTTAAAATAGAGTTTTTTCAGATTTTCTATTTGCAAAATCATAGAAACTTTTTTTCTCTTGGGAAAGATTGCCAGTCTAATTTATGTTGGCGTATTTGGAGGGTAGTTGATGTCCATAAATATCCCTTTAAAAAACAAGAGGGATATTACCAGTGTGGGTGGGAATTTGCTTTTTCCTAATAGTCAAGTTTGAGGATTTGAAATTTTTTTTTTGAAACAATTGCCTAGGCCCAATTCTTTTATTTTTAGGAGATTGAAATAATTGTCCAGGTCTTGGTCTTAGAAACCCAAAGATGGATGGTTATGAGATGGGGGCGAAGGTTAGGATATGTGATTAAACAGGTATAAGGCTTAGGTTTTTAACAAAAACTCATATGGGTACAAAAAGGTTCTTTTATCAAGGTTTTTGGAAGACCTCTTAAAAACACATGCCTTTAACAATGTCTTACAAAGCCAAAATCTTTGTCAAGTCTTTAAGGCTTTGACAAATAGTCTTAAAACTTTTGAAGCTTATAATGCAAGCTATTGACAATCTAAAATGAGAGTAATGCTTTGCAAGCTTGAACACATGTGTTACTTGAACGTACAAGCAGGAGTCACCACTAAGAATGCATATTGATTATTTGTAACAATTAAAAAAACCTAAAAAGTTTTTTTTTTCTTTCAAATGAAGATAACACAATCGAAGTATGAAATGATTATCTATCTGGGTTTTTGAGAGACACCCTACATTGTTATTTTCCCAAGGTAGGGTCCGGTCATGTATATTTGAAATTTTAAAATCATCAATTATCAGGTGAGGTGGGTGTTAACTTTCAGAAAATGTTGAGTAGAAGTGAGATTCGGATTTTTTGAAAAATAAAACCCAATGGATATATATATATAATATTTGATACCCAATTAATACTTGGTGCAAAAGCAAAACCCACCCCACCCTGGGGTTTTACCCTACCCTTCACAATGCATAACTCTTTTATCCGCATTGGGAAGGACATGTCTCAAGCCAAACAACACAATCTAAAGTTTTGCTTTGTTTTAGGATTGACAAATATATAAGTATTACAAAGCTTACATTGTTTATCATTTACATGTATTAGATAGTTATCAAGGGGCTACGGAATCTACTACATCAAATTGCTATTTTTCCCCCTAAGCTTCACACGAGTGTATTGAATGGCTGTCCATTCACATGGATGATTGGTTTTCAACTTCATGAATATGACTTGCAAGGATTGAAAGCTTCGTAAAACAAGACTACGAAGTCCTATTAAGGACAAAGAACAATCTAATAAGGGAGTTGCTAGTAAAGCCAGCCCAATGTCCACAACACTCAAACATACCTATATACAAGTACAAATGGGCAAGACTAATACAAGTAGTTTTGGGGTGGAAGTGGATAATAGTATTGAAAGCTCTCCGGATACCATAGGTCATTCCAAGGATAAGGGATGTAGTTGATTGGTGTGCAAGGGTAACCGGGTACAATCGGGACGGGGGGAAGGCACAAAGGATGGGGAAGGCTCTTGGATGGGGGACTGCTTTTTGGTGGCGGATCTTCAACTTCAGCACTTGGGAACACTTTTCTCACCACCTTCAATACTATGGCACGATCCACCTTGCCAAAAATGGTCACTTTCAACTTCCCTATATCAGCTTGAACATCTGTGACACCTAGAGAAAAGAAAAGAGAAAGGAAACCTTAGAACACCAAGAATCAAGAATTAATTAATTGAAGCTCATGAGTCCCAGTGTTTTCTTATTTTTCCAAAACAAAATGTGTTGCTTTTTTGGCCAAAAAATTGGGAAAATTTTCCTCATGTGATATATTATTAAAAATGTAAAATAAATTCTTGAATGAAAATTTTCCTAACTTTTTGAGTTTTTTTCCAATTTTTTTATCACAAAATTGGGAAAAAAAAAGAAGAAGAAGAAATAGAGCCATTACTCATGTCCTGCTCTTTGAAATTTACAAAACATGAAATTTACTTGCAGCAAGTGTCAGGGGAAAAATTTGTGTACCTTGTTAAGAATGAATAACTTACCAGGAACACACAACAATTTTTGCTTGACTTTCTCTACTTTCTGGATGTGTTTGTTGCAACAGATCTTCGTCAAATTCAGTTCAAGTTTCTGCAACAACACAAGATGGTTGGGGGAAGTCACTTCCATTTCTACCAAAAAAAAAAGAAACACAATCCAAAATAAGGTACTTGTTTATTATTTTGATTGTAAAGTTCATAAACATGTTAGAAAATGCAGTTGGCGATTAAAAAAAACTCTTGAAATATGTTGAAAAGAAAGAAAGCATTTGAGAATATATTTCCAGATGTTTATTTAATTTATAAACATGTATATATATATATATATATATTGCCTAAGTCACCATAAGGGGGCATATTCTCTTTTCCCACTATTCTGAATTAGAATCCCAATGTATTTATTTTTGGAGAATTTTTGCATTTTTGAACCTGAAAATATGATTTGAACACATACAAAGGATTTTTGTGAACAAAATGGTCCTAATTCACCAAATTTTGAATTATTATTATTTTTTTGGTCAGATTTCTACAACAGGTTCCAACATGTAGCCAAAAATAGAAAAGGATTCTAAATTTTTTCACAATCACATCTAATGTATAGCCAAATTTGGCTAAATCCTCTTGTGGGTGATGATTGCCAGTTTGGCTACATCACAAAATTGTAAAAAAGAGGGACTAATTCCTGAATAGTGCTTTTATTGTTGCAAAATTTTTGCATTTTTTGACTTGACAATTATGATGATTTGGACCAGTGTTTTTTTTTAAAAATTTCCCCAACAAATTTTTGCAACTTGGTGAGGGAAAAAAAAAAAAACCTACTAAAGGGACAAAGGGTTTTGTTTTGGAAAAAATGGGGCCAAGTAGTCACATTATGAGGAAATAAAAAAATACTGATCAATTTGGACACATACAAAGGACATATTTCTGTGAAAAACATGGACCAAATTCGTGCTGGATTTTGATTCTAAATTTTTCTTTTAATCACCAGATTTCTCCACATTCCAGCAGGGTAGCCAAAATGTAAAAGAATTCTTAAAATTTTCTAAATTTCACATCTGGTATATAGCCAAATTTGGCTAAATCTTCTCCTCCTTCTTGTGGATAATATGATAGCCAGTGTGGCTATATCACAAAATTGAAAGAAAAAGGAAAAAAAAGAGGGACCAAAAAAAAAAAAATCACTGAAACTTCTGACCTGCGGAACAGGAGTTTCTGGAACGAGTTTCCACAACGTCAAAGGTCGAATTGGCCTCCATGACGGCGGCCCATAGTCGAGTCCAAAGCTGTACAACTGCACATCAAATGCCATTACTTACATTCAGAGCTTTGTTAGTTCTAGTTTATAAGTCGTTGCAGCTTATCCGCATAACATAAGTTTCATGCTAGACTAGTTCTGGAAGAAGTCTTCATTGAGAAGTCTTCACAATTCATGTACTCCAAAAAACCAAATCTCTACAGCCAAAGTTATAGCATTAATAAGTGCAGTCTCAGCTTCTTGCCCCATACATATCAATACCAAAAAATGTTCAAACAGTTTATAATCACTAGTGTGAAGCATGCAATGATCGTGTTTTGCCAGTTTGATCCATCCAGAAGTCGTGTGTACCTCGTCATCGGCCATTATATGGCAGCTTCAATTTACGCAGCTCGCCAACGCACAAACTTTTCTTCGTTTATAAACCTCACCTCTTATGGACCGTGACCAGCTTCAGTTTACGCAGGCTCACCAACTCACAAACTTTTCTTCTTTTATAAACCTCACGTCTTATGGATCGTGATCAGCTTCTTCACGCAGAATTTTTTTTGAGTACGACGCTCAATGAAACCTTGAGTAGACCTGCAAATCAGAAAATCAGCGTCGACCTGGTCTCTCGTAGTACACTTTACCAAATAGTCGGAAAAGGGGTAGTCTCGTATCTTCCAAGGGGGATCATGAGCAGGGATCGAGGATCCCGAAAACAGGAAGAGGAAATAAAAAAGAGCTCGCTGCAAAGTTCGTAATATTCCTTGTAAATCAAACCACCCAACAACAACAACAACAACAACAACAACAAGTTCGCTATCTTTTATACTTCTAAGTTATCTTGATCACACTAGTATACAAGAACATTGCACTACAACATCATGAGTCTCTACAGATACATACCCTTCTCATGATCTGCACTGTACTAGAGTGATGTGACTCAAAAAATCTTATTATACTATTACATGATAATATGCAGTTACACAACAAGTCCAATTATAGCAGCAGTTCTTTGCTCAAACTTCATGAGCTTCATTCAACAATAGAGCAAATTATAGGCCACGACCAGTTGAGTTATGCGAAGGTCCAAGGAAGTAGAAGAGAACTAGAGATGTTTTACAAATTCTAGTTATGAGGCAACGATTTCATGGAATGGATCAAAACCAGCAGCAAATTATACTAGAGCAAATATAAGACCCATGACCCCTGACCAGTATAATTTTCATGATACAAATTAGGTGCAAGGCAGAAGTAGAGAAGTAGAGATCTCTCTCACGAACTCATCGCGACCTCATCGTGATCATGACTGGGGTTTTCCGACGACTACAGGATTTCACGGGCCGAAGAAACGTCTCCATGAGCTCCAGAAGATGCTAAGCCCCTTCAACCACCCAAAAAGTCGTAAATAGAAAGAGGCATAAATAATAATAATAATAATCTTATATATAAAGTACCTTGTCCGTCCGTCCGTCCGTCCGTGACGGAGCTCGGGTCCGTCACAGACGGACGACCGGGGCCGGCCCGACAAAACGGGATCCCGCTCATGTCCAGCAGCGCTGCTACGCGGCGAAGATCCCGTTTTTGCCGGGCCCGGGCCCGGGACTCCCGGAGTGCGTTGCGTGCGTGCGCCTGTCGAGGTCTTGAAACCCAGGTCTTGAGAGCCGAATATCGAGGTCTTGAAACCCGAGATCCTGAAACCCAGTGTCCGTTTATCGAGGTCCTGGAACTCAGGTCCTGAGACCCAAATGCAGCAACACTGCAGCAACAGAAGAAGGGAGCTGCGTCCGTCTGTCTGAGTCCTGAAACCTAGCTGTCGCGGCTCCTAATAGGACTTGCATGGCTTCTAAAATTAGGTTTTCTGGGTAGGCATCAATATATCAAGAAGAGGGTATTAGGCTTCAAATTTTTAGGTTTTTTGGGGGATGGGTTTGAGGTGAAGGGTAGAGTGGGGGTTTGGGTTGTGGTTCTTTCACCTTCTTTTGTATCTATGGTTTGAGTATATATGGGAGTCTTAAGACCATCCAAGTGAAGGAAAAAAAAAAGCCAGGCACGGGCGGATTGTGTCCGACTGTCATGGGTACCCACTAGTTTATATATAAGATCCGTAAAGTCATGTCCTCTTGGGCCAGAGTTGCACCCCTCAATTGATGCTTCATCCCTTCATGGCTGTTGTCGGCAAAGTAATGAGATTTTACTAAATAAGGGTATGAAATACTGAGACTCAGGATTAAGTGCACGAGGCGCCAAAACATTTATAGCTTCAGTACACATTGCAGGAGCAGTGATTAGTTGAAGGCGTTCAGAAAAAGAAAGGACAGGGCAAAGTCAGTTTAGCACCCAATTTGCTGCTAAACTGAGTTTCATGCCCCGTTGAAGCCCAGGGTACCTGCTTTTAGTTCCTGTTTTTTGAAATCTCATCCACTATGCGACCAAACAGGGGGTTCCGGTCCGTCTTTTCCTGACTTTACGGATAACTTTAATGTCTAACTATATTACCACCTTCGTGTTTAAGTGGTCTCCTCTCATGTGTCTAAGATTCTCCTAGAAAACCGATTGGGAACACCTTCCATAAGACATGTTATCGTAGCATGCAACAA
>Ga0209611_10004926_pt1 | contig 22635 bp, 10 predicted proteins | sample S1TSphgellanicum_3_FD_187693 | JGI IMG/M metagenome (GOLD analysis project Ga0209611, IMG submission 187693) | Host-associated microbial communities from peat moss isolated from Minnesota, USA - S1T2_Fc - Sphagnum magellanicum MG (SPAdes) (version 2) | ecosystem: Host-associated > Plants > Peat... | reverse complement strand
TGTGCATAATTATTTTCTAATTGAACATAATTATTCACACTCTTTAATTTATAACTTCAAACCTGAATTAAAAATTTGGAAAAATTATAGTGTAGTTAGAATAATTATTTTACTGATTTTAATTTCACGAATTATTATACAATAATATTATCTTAAAAAATTATGTGATTAATCATCTATGATAAATATTTTATAGTAATTTTACAGTAATTATGAAAATTAATGTTATGTTTAACAAATTATTATATTTATAGTTAATAATTACCAAGAGAAAAAAATTATTTGACTTATAATAATTTTTACAACAATAAATTTTATTATACAATAAATAATGTAATTAGTTGAATAATAATTCTTCAAATTTTTTTGTAAGAATGTACTTTTTAATAGCAATTGTTATTTCATGATATATATATTTTAAATAAGTATTTAAATATTTAATTTTAAATTATAGTCATTAAATTAATTTCATATTAATTATATTATATATAGCTCGATCAAATTCTGAAAAGTAATTAAATATTTTTAAATATTTTATTATTTATGAGTTATGTATTAATAACTTGTGAGTAACTAGATAGCTAGTTTGTCAAATATGAAGAAGGTATTACTTATTTAAGTAATTGATAATGGATACTGAATATTTGTAGTGTATAGTTTATAATTTAAATATATGTAAATTTCATCATTATGAATTAAATGATTATTTAATTATTTAATACTTGAATTGTTTAAAAATCTAAAACCCTAGAAGTAAGGGATGAAGAAAGTTTTGGAATTACAACTTAGTTTGTAAGGAAGTTACAACTTCAAAACTCATCCCATATTGTTTGTTCTCCATTCCTATTTTGAACATTATATAAACAAAGGGGTGTGCCTATACAATTTCACATTAAGAAGTTTGTGCACATGGGATGAACTAATCAAAAGGCTCAACCCAAAACAAAAAAACAAATAATGCACAATTCTAAAGTACATACGTCCCCAACCTATTTATCTATTTAGCTAGGTAAGTACCTAGTTTGACTTACCCATCTAGGTTAGCCTATGTACCTACCTACTTAAGTTTCTACCTATATGAGTAGGTATTTAGCCTAGGAAGGTAAAACCTACCTATTTATTTTTTTACCTAAGTAGGTAGGTAGGTAGGTAGGTAGGTAGGTAAGGATTATAGGCACCTATTTATGTACCTACCAACCTAATATTTATATTTTATTAAATTAAATTTTTAATGTCACGTGGCATATTTACATTGGGCCATGTGTCATAATATAAGATCATCCAAGTCTTTGAATTGAACGTTTTAGATTATTTCAAAATAATAATAATAATAATAATCATCATCATCATATATTAAAACATGTGGCAACACATGATTTGCCTTCAATTGTGACCAAAATAGTTGCATATTAGTTACATGTGATAATACGTATACAATAGAGTCAAAGGATGAAATGTATTTGTTAACTTTTTCTTTCATACAATATTCTTTGTCATTTGCGACTAGTTTATCACATGCGACTTGTTTTAGGCAACTAAAAGGATTTTAGTTGCAAAATGTCTCTTATGATTAAATTTTAGTTGCAAATAGCAGTCGAAAATACATGTTTTTCTTCTAGTGTTAATAGAAGCCCATAGAAGGTTTCACCCCATGGAAGGGGAATGCTACTAACGCGCTCCCAAGTTCCTAGTTAGACCCAAAATGGGCCTTGGTTACTTAAACATCGGAATTGTCACAAGGCATGCTCTTAGCTCTCAACACTAGAAGGGGCAAAGGGGCATGCTAAAGCTTCGGGATGGGACTAGGAAGAGTGACAAGCTTTACTTACTTACTCGAACCTGCATCAAACTAACCAACAAGTTGGTTAGTTCATTTTCTGGAGCACCTTTAGTGTTAGGACAAGCCACAAGCAATTTTAGAGTCACAAAACTCACCACAACCCGAACTCGGGGGAAGCCACCACCTTCCCCCATATAGTATATTTTGTGCCTCTTCGCGGCACCTACATCCGAATGGCTTTTTGTCCCGGGACTTTGAAGGGGGAGTCTCAAAATTGTCCCGGTTTGGACTCCTAGGACTTTGCAAGATCATAATTATTTGCTTAGACCTCCGATTGGGATGAAGTCTGAAGAAAACTTGTAGCTCTCCTCAAGAGCTTTTTAATAGTGTGTTGCACTCCACCTACATGCACCGGGGTCCAGTTGATTCCTGACTTTTAATGGTCGAGAATCAAACTGCCAGTTTGACTCCCGCCCTTTCTTTTTGCCATAACTTGTGCTATAGATGTCCAAATGGCCCATGCGAACCCATTTTCGACATCTACACTTTGATAGTTTTCCAATGATATAAGGAACAGCCCAATGAAAGGTGTTTTGACCCTTGCAATCAAACTTTGAAGTTTCGAGAGTCCCAGAGGACTCCCAAGTCCCCATTTCAAGAGTGTGAGTTTCATCTTCACGCTCTCTCAAAGTAGGGTTGCGACAGCTACGCACTGATATGGGGCATTATGCATTTCAGGTAGGACCTACATAGGAACCATTTTATTTTATGAACAGATCACAAACCACTTGAATGGTTGGCAATAATATTAGATGCACATGGCAAGAGAGGTAGGTGGATTGATATGTTGCAAGACTTTAGTTTCAAAATATTGCACATACTAAGGCCTAAACATACAAATGTTGATGCATTAAGTAGAAATCTAGTGGGACCAGCCACGAATGATGATGATTTCAGTGAAGAAATCCAGGACATTGGAAATATACAAACCGACACACATGGGGCAAAAGATGAGATCCTCTTTGTTCAAACTGGCAAGGGTTCATAATGGCTCGGTTTTAGGAAACAAGGAAAAAGGATTTTACAACATCATGAATGTTGTTTTGGCATCAATCACTGGCATTATCCCAAAAGTCATAAGTTCTATATGCTTGATGTTGTACTAAAGGATGATCAACACAAGGAATTGGCTCCACATGTTGAGGAGAATGAGGTAATAGATATAAAAGGAGGTGAAATTCTAAAGGATAATGATGTGAGACATGCATTGAAGAGAAAGAGACCTCAGTACTATGACAAACAACAGCAATTGGAGCTAGTATTTGCAACCCAAAAACTGTTTGAATTTGGTGAGCATGACTTGATTTATACAAATTTTTATGAAGAGGATACGTGGTGGACACACACAAAGGACAGTGACATTTGGAAGGACATAACTTGCATGAAATTGTTGCATGAAGGAACATTACCAGACATTGTTGATCTTGAGGAATGTAAGAGAGCAAGGAAGAGGATATTAAATTATCATTGGCAGGATCAAAGACTTTATTTTAAAGGGTTGTTTGTGCCAAGGCCAGAATATTGAATGGGACTGATAATCCAAATGCATGAAAACTTGGGGCATTTTGGAGAAGAAAGGACATTGGCTGAGATCTACAAGAGGTACTTTTGGCATAGTAGGACAAAAGATGTAAAAATGGTTATAAAGTTGTGCCAATAGTGTTAGATGGTGAAGAAAGTGGGTAGTATTCGTTCTGAAGACGAGGAGTTGAAGAGTATACCGGTTTGTGAGTTGTTTTATAGGATTGCCATGGACATTACAAGACCATTACTTGAAACCAAGTTAGGAAACAAATAGATTCTGGTGGCCATCGACCATTACTCAAAATGGTGCGAGGCAAAAGCGGTTGCTTTTCATGGTGTTATGACTGCAGCTGGATTTTTGGAGGATGATATAATTTGTAGATATGAAGTTCCCAAGTTTGTATTGATTACTAATGGATGAGAATGGACAATAGAGTTTGATGTCATGTGCAAGGATTATCGTATTCACCATCAACATACAACACTTCAATGGCCACAATGCAATGGGATGGTTGAACGTATGATCAAGACTATTAAGCATGGCATCATAATGTTATTTGCAACACCCAAAAATGTGGACTGTTGGGATGAGTAATAGGCTAAGGTTATGTTTGGATATAGATGTGGGATTTAGACCAGCATTAAAATTTCCCCTTTTATGATACTGACTGGGCGCACACCACGCCTTAGAGCTGACAACTACTTACATTCGTTGACTGCTATGGTTGATGACATTGTTGATGTAGAAACTACTGCAGAACAATTTCTACCAAAGATGAAGTTGATAGCAAGTATCCATGAGAATGTTTTACTCAATGTAGAACATGCACAACAAAAGCAAAAAAAGACATGTGCTACCAAAAGAGGGAAGCAAACCTTTGAAGGATTGGTTGTTGGATAGACAATGGTTAAGATGAAAAAGCCAAGAAAGAAAAAGGCTTTAACTTCCAGCTGGGAAGGACCATACCAATTTGTTGCGCATGTAGATGGGATTGGAAATCTTGATTTTGAAGAAGGCAGTAGAATATGCATCATTAAAGATGCTAATGCAAATCAATGGGAAAGATCATGCAGGGATCCACAAATCTATCATGTTCTATAGGATTAAAAAATCTGAGGGATTTAACTTTTTAAAGGAAGGGAGGGGTTACATATGTGACCGAACAAGAAGTCACTTGGATCTCTCTAATGTGAACACTACTTGGGGTTTTAGGGTTTAGGTTTTGTTTTGAACATCCATCAACTTTCTTCGTGCAGGCGGTAAAATTTATATCATCATTATTTGTTTGTGGTTGTGAGTAGGAAACTTTGTTGTTTGTGTGTTATGTGAAACAAGTTAGCAACAGACGATGGGTGGCCAAGGGCACTGCAAGCATGCAAAGGAAACGGGAGGTAAGATGTTGCGGGATGAATATAAGAAGAGGAGTTTGAGTGCTTGAAGGACAGGTCTTTTTTTGTTGAAACTATTGTAGTTTGTGTAGAAGTAAGTGCTTACAAAAATCTATAGTTGTTGTTTGATTTCTACTACACCAATGACTACATCATGGCAAGTTTTGTGTTCTTGCTAGAGTTAGGATTTATAAGGGGTTGATGCTAAAGGCTAGTGACGCATAAAGGAGGTCTGAAATGTAGAATAAGGCATGTAGAGAAGTGCATCTATAAGGGACCTTGGTGAAACCTCTTTTGAAATCCAGTGGGTAGCGCATACATATGAATGAAATCCAGAAACTTTAGTGGGTATCTTTGGGTTGGACAGAACGTGGGTGAGAGAGGAATAGAATAGGAAAGATTATAGGAAGTATCCATAGATCCATATTCTGCATAGAATTCTATTTTTCTTGAATAGTTGCAAGCCAACTTGGCATACCTTGTTTAGTCATGGTTAGTACCCAAAAGTCGATTTGTTTTTAAAGCTAGACCAAACATTTATTTGCATTATTTCATGTGGTAGCGGGATGGATTAGCAACTCATAACAGACCAACTAAACATTAAGAGTGTTGACCCCAAGCTAAACCCCATTAATTCATCCATTCACAATATGTGAATTTGTTCCTAGCAACTGTTTGAAGGCTACTTATATAGCAATTTAGGAGAGGCTAATAGGTATGTACAGTCTAGAAATTCTCATGGTATGGAAAATCATGTACTATAGGACTATAAAACCAAGGTGTTATGATAGTGCCGATTTGGCAAGAAATGAATTGTAGACATTTTTGCTAGAGTAAATATTTAATTAAGAAATGGTTTTTCTACCTTTTTCTTTTTGGTTACACTTCAACCATAAATTCGAAAGGCCCACACATTTTGTGATTATGTGTGGATTTTTTTTCCAACCTCAAAGCTCTTAGGAAAATCAAAGCCTTTACTTGCTTAGCATTGTTTTAATAATAAAAGAAAAAAACACCAAAATAAGGTAGGGTATTCACTTATTAAAAAAGTGAATTGGAATTTTAAAAAACAAGATTTATTAGTAGATTTTGTCAACAAAAAGAAGATTCATTAACTAACCTTAGGATCATAAAACTTGTTACAAACTTCATGATCCACCTCCAAACTTTCTCTTATTGGTAAGATAGAAGCACCAAAAATCAACATAATAAGCATATTGAGTAAATCAATTGATTTTTTTTCCCTTTTTTTTTTACTCTCATTTTTCTTTTAAAGACAAGAGGATTTAAAACTCAACTTAGGTTGAAGCTCATTATTTGGATTTTTTAAATTAATTAAAATTTGTGATAAAGGTTTTTTATCATGTCAATAGACTCCCTTATGAATGTGGATGTAACACTCAAAATCTTTAACAATAAAGACTTTAATATGGTCAAAAAGAGGATCCTAAAACCAAGGTCACATGTGCTCAAAATAAGCTATGGAATGGGTTGGATTTGAAAATATTTGAAATGGATTGGATTGTAATTTGAAATCAACATTTAAAATAATTTAAAATTGAAACATTTTATAATCATGGATTAATAAAGCACATTAGAACAATTATGGGAAACCATTATAGGTGTTGGTTTAGGGTGCAATAATGATTTTAAGTGCTTTTACCTTACACATGGTGCACAAGTTGAGAGAGGTGTCAATTGTTATAATCAACTTTACTTCACAAATATTAAAATGAATATCACCATGCAATGAAATACTTTGAATATAATTAAGGTATCTCATAGTTCCAACTATAGATGCATGAATAAATATAAGGCATGTAAAAGTAACTTGGTGGGATGTTGATGTCCAACCAAACCAATGTTTTGATGCTGAAAAGTTGAATGTTTTCCAAATTGTCAATGTTTTGTTCTCTTGCACATAGCCAATTATTTATTTATTCAAACTTTAGTTGGCAAAAGGCTTGACATTTAAAAATTTACAATATCACTATAGATGCACCAAAATTGTCATAATTAAAGGCCATCCATTTGAAAATTTAAAAAGCCTTAAAATAGATATTGGTGTGCAAGTTATTTCTGCAATGTGAAGGTAGTAGAGCTTGCACAATTTGCTTCATTGTTAATCATTTTGTTATGTTCATAAAAGTAACAACTAAGAAATCTAGGTGACTAAACTCCCTTTTCCCATTTGCAGGGAGAGTTTTGAAAGAAAAAAATCACTTGTTGGACTGATATTTAAAAAGCTAAAATATTATTGACATGTGAAATGCAATATATGCATTAAACTTACAACCCATGTTCATGTCATTCAAACCACTTTTACAATAATACCTACAATTTTATCAAAAGGACTTTGTTTTGTGACTTTCATGGTAGGTAGGGAATATTAGACATAGTGTAGAACTAGGTAGTTATTAGCCATTTAATTGTGTAAGATATTTTTCATTTTTAGAATATCTACGACATGGCAAAATAATGATATTTAATTTATTCAAGTCAACTTTGGCTTTTGTTTAAACATCATTTTCAATGTAACAAAAAACATATATCCTACACAATGTACAATTGATGTTTGGTGAACCTTCAATTGTAAGGTTTTGTTTGGCCAAGCCTTTATGCAAGTACTTTAGTACCTTGGTAACTTTTACACAAATTGTATATTTTTTGGAATGTTAAAATTTTCAAAAAAAAAAAACTCCAAGAACATTTTTTTATGAAGCAAATCAAATAGTCTTTTGGAATATTTTAAATTTCAAGAGTAAATCTTCAAAATTAAATACTTAATAGACATACATGTGCTAAACTTGCACTTGTATTACAATATTTTGGATTCATTTGGGGCTTACAACATCTTAATGATGGAAGTAACTTGCCCTTTACGATAGAAATAAATGATCTTCAAGCTGCATGTTAATGTAAATACCTAGTAATTTAAAACTAGCTTGAAAGATTAAGTACTTTTGATTTAAAAGATGCTCTCTAAAAATAGGTAATGTGAGGTGATTTTGATTTGATATTTCACTTATTTCAAAGATTTATTCCATTGTTACGCATTTCATTTGATTTTGTTCCTTTCCTATTTTGGTCTAATTGAGTCTAAAATCTTGTATTAATTAAAAATTCAATTTTTAATGTATGAAGTAATGAGGTGATCATATGCCATTATTTGCTAATTCTATTTTTTTCTTTTTTGGATTTTTCTCATTAGGTACTTAACATGTCAATGGTAAAATTGTGTAGTTAAAAAACCTTCAATTGTAAGGTTTGGCTTCCTTGTACAATATTTGCAATGTTTACAAATCAAAAGAGTCATGTTTAGTTAACATTTTCCCCCAAGGACATGTAAACATTGTATTATCCATAATCTATAATTTCGTAGTTGACAAGCATTCAACTATAAGGTTTTGCTCCATTTTCTTTCTAACCCTACAATTTAAAAATTGCATACATTTATGAAGGATATGTAGATACAACTTGCACACTTTAGAACTTATATAATTTGTCATTGTTATTGTTCAAAATGCAATTGAGTTGATTCCTAGTTGATACCTCAAAGCAAATATTCAATATTCCACATCATGATTTTAATGTCAGACAACTTGTTGATGATGAAAATGAAGTTTGCCCATTTATTTCCATTTCAGATTTTGGTTATGCTAATGATTGCCAATTTTTTAAATAAATATTGTGGATTATTGCCACAAGTAATCTAATGAAAACCCACAAGCTTTTTGACCTTTAAATCCATCAATATACACTTGTTTAGATGTTGCTAAAATAGGAATGGAAAGAACCCTTTATAAAGTGGTGTCAATTTTATTAATTATCTTCAAATGGCAAAGAATTTTTACTTTGATAAAATTTTAAGATAAATTAATGTAAACATAATATTTACTTGGAGATGTTAATCTAGAAAAGGCTAATTCAATGTTTTTTAATTTTAAAAACACCATAACTTCATAATTGGCTTTCAAGTTTTCAGCACAAATAAATTTTCTAATAAAAAATTTAAAGGATTTTTTTAATTTATTGATAAATGTATCATCAAAATTATATATATATATATATGCAACGTAAATTCCTTTTCCTAGATATTTTTGACATTTTTTCAATAATTGTATTACTATGAAAAATTCCAATTAAAGGAAATTGGTTCACAATATTTCCGATTGTCTAACAAATTGAAATGAAACATCAATTTTTAATAACTCTAAACTCTCATCCTACAAAGCAAGATATTTTCTGATTAATTTTTTTTTGAAAATGGCAGAAAATTTAATGTTCAAGAAATAAATTCAGTAATAAATGAAATAATTTTTGAAAATCTAATTTTTTTACAAAGTTCTAGATCCTTCAATTTAAATTTTATGATTCAAAAAATTTCATATATCCTTTAATTTTATAAAAAAAATCTCAATGGAAACATTGTGATGGCAAGACTTTAATTTCTTGGAAATTATTGGAAATTAAATAATTTGTTGATTTTGAATACTTTGAATGAATTATTCAAATTATTTCCATTAGAAGCCCCTTTTGTATATATCAAATGGCAATAGGTCAATCGGGTCCAAACTACTATTTTTGATTTTGACAAATTTTTACATCCCAGTGATAAAACAAAAGTGAAAGCAACTCATACCAAGGTTTTTTTGGGGGTAAAAAAAGCCCAAAGCCACCACAATATGAGAGTTCAAACCAATTGAAATCACCATATTTAAACAAGGGGTTTTAACATGTCATTGAAATATGACAAAATTACCCAACTTTTGACCAAATTTGGACACGTCCTCTTGTGGACAATTGCCATGCCGCCTACCTTGCAAAATTGCAAAAGAAAAACATTGGTTTAAACTCTAAACACATTCAAAGAAGCCGGCAAGATTACTTTATTAAATGATCATACATCTTTTTACCCAAAATAACCTTTCATTAAAAAAAATTTGAGTGAAAATTTCTAGGACATGTTATTTAACATGCTTATAATTTCCATGATATATCACACGTGTTTTAATCATTGTTGATGAAATATGAATTTTTAAAAGTGTACAAATTATACAAGTTTCTGTTTTTCACGTGAAAATTGATCATAATTTTAAATCATATTAAAATATGTTCATTCCTTTAAATGTGCACTTTTTTTTACTATGCCCCATATACATGTGATAAAGGAATCTTGAAATTTTGATATTTAAAACATATTTTGAAATTTCTAAAAAAATCATTTTACATTAAAAAATTTTTAGTGTTCTTTTGAGTGTGGCTAATAGCTTCTTATGATCTAAATGTTTTTATCATCAAAAGATTAATTATGGCACCCAAAAAAAAAAAAGTCTTTTTGCAAAATTGTCCTTATCTAATGCATTTGTTGTTCACTTTCAAAAGTCCTTAATTTTAAAAAAAACCTAAAGTTGGATTAAATGCATTTTTAATTTGAATATCCTAACATTGATTTTAGTCATTTAACTTGATATGATTACCATGGTTTTCAAATGAAAAAAACATAAATAAATTTATGATCATTTGTAATTTTCACTCTAATGGATGCTTTTTTTGACTCCTTTAAATGTGTTTTCACCCAAGTTCATCCAAATGGATGAAATAAAAATAATCAATATATCCTTGTGTGCTCATCTAGTGTACTTGTGAAGAAGCCTTTGCTATTAGTTGTTTAAATGTTGTCCAAATTCTTGTCCACATCTTCACTTCAATGTGTGTATAAAATTTAAAGGTTACAAGATTCTTTATTTTGTTCACATTTTATTTTAATTAGGGTTTGAAAGTTGGGGTTTGATCAAGGTGAAGATTTTTTAAAACTAGCCTTATAATGTATAATAAGAAGTAGTAATAGTTGAAGTAAAAGGTGTTAGCTTCTTTTTCTATAAAATTCACTCTTCTCTTGAATTGAATTCCAATTTAAAATAAGAAATCAAACTATGGCATGAAGTGATCTCTTGGTGAAAAATCAAATTATTGAAGTGTATGTTGGCACAAACTATTCATTCTCAAAGATTATGATCTACATTTAATCTAAGATAATTCTAAAAACAATTTGTGGAATAGTTGAATTTAACAGGTGTTGAAAATTCAAATTGGATACAAAAGCATTAGACTGGTGTTTGTGTTGATTGCAATTCCATGTCATATTGTTGGAATCTCTAGAAATCATTGAGGATACAACTTACATTGTTGAAAATGTTGCAACATTTGATTTGTTTTTCCCTCCCACTAGGGGTTAGTCCTACCCCAAGGTGGTCCCCCTCACACCATTGAGGTCTCCTCTTTTCCCAATAACTCAACCCCATCAAGATCTTATCCTACCCAAATCATGGGAATCCACTCCAATCCTCATGGAGGTGCACTTTCCCAAAGGGTCATTCCCCCATTAAGGTTCATAATCTCCTTGTTAAGGGAAGGGGGGAAATAATTTAGTGGAAGGTTAGTTGAAAACTCTATCTAATTTCCCCTACCCATGTAAGGTCTTTTCCAAAAACAATTAATGTTGGGTGGGTTTCATTTTTTAGATGTTGATTAGTCTCAATTTCTTTCAAGCAATTACAAGGATTATAATGGTTCTATATTTTTTAAGGATTTAAATATTTAACCACATTATGATTTTTTTTAAAAAATTCATTTCCAGCCTTGCTAGCATTCACCTTTCTAATATGAATTAACACATTAAAGCTAAATTAAGAGAAAAAATGAATTAAAACATTAAAGTTGAATTTTGAAATATTATTTGATATTTACTAGAGTGTAGAATTTTCTTGGGTACAAATTAGAATAAACACAAGTTATAACCCACTCATGTCTACCCTTCCAATATTTCTTGAGCTAGGTTACACATTTAATTGCAAACAAGATTAAACAAATTTTATAAAAACATATTTGAGGTGTGTACAAGCGTTGTTACATAATGGTCCATACCTTTCAAAAAATATGGACCTAAAACAAGTTCATTGAAAACCTTCTTCTAAACACATAATTTCACAACTTATAATAAATTTGAAGGCTATAGTCATAGCATTTAAATTTGCAAATTCATCTTTCACATATGTAAGTTTTTTCTTCAAACCATACTAGTCCAATTATTGTGTCAAATTTTTTTGAAATTTTTCTATTGCCTCAAATGGTCTAATAGTTATGTAACCAAAAAGAGAGGGTCCTGAAAACACAGCGCACTGATTGCCTTCAACGAAACCAAGCGTCCATCTTCTCCTGAGTCACTCACATACAACTCAGACCTCCAAAAACACAGCACACAACCTACCTACTGACTCTTTCAGACAAGCATCACGAAATCACAAACCTGCAAGCATTTTCTTCCTACACAGCAGCGGAACAGGATTTCAATGGATCTATTTCCTGCCTTACACATTCCCACAGATGCTGGCAAGGGAAACTCTCTTGTTTCATTACAAACCCTGTACATTCCTCGAAAGCACAAGCTTGCTTTCCGTCTGAGATGTTCACAAAAACATCAGATTCCTAGCACTCTCTGAGCTCTCTCTCTAATTCTCATGCAGTAACTTGACTGATTTCTCAGGCGCAGCGGAAGTTTCTAACCTTCAACCAAGCTACCCACACACTAAACTTTCTCTCCCTTTTCACAAGGATTGCTCCTCCTCTACCTCCTCCTTCTCTGTCTATGTTCTCTAATCACCAAAAATCTGCCTCTCTCTCCTTCACCGAGCTCCTTCTTCTCTCCAGAACTCTGTCACACCCAAGCGTCCTCCTGCTCTGTTCTACACCAAGCTTCCCCATCAAGCTTTTCCTCCTTTTCCACCTTTCGGCGCATCAATGCAACTCCACTCCTCTTCATCATTCGCGCCGCCTTCACTCCTGCACACCCACTCACATAAACGTCCCATGCACAACCATGCAGCCGTCATGGAGAAAAACATCCGCCGCCAATATCAGGACGACTTAATTATACCAAAGCACACCCTCAATGCCTGGGTGTTCACACTGGGTTGAAACCCACTTTCGGGTTACAGTTATATGTTTAAGTTGCTAATCAACACCTAAGAAATTGATGACATTTGAAGAAAAACATCATGATCACCCAACTTCAATATCCAATAATGAAAGTTGGCAATAATAGATGAACGCATTGCAAAATTGGAAGAACATAAATTTATTTCTTTTCTTTACTAAGTTATGTAACACATCTTCAAAACATTGTTTACACAAACGAAAAATCACATAAGAAATAATTGCATTGCCAAAAGGTTCAATCATACATTCTCCACAAGTTGATTAAGTAGATGTTTTTTCACAACAAAAAGGTTAAAACCTTTTGAAAATTATTTTTGCTACACAACATCCTTTTTAATAGAACATACCACACCCAAAAACTTAGAGATTGCACTTGAAAATACATTTGGCCATTTTTTACAAGTTGTTTTTCCAATATATTAATGGGTTGTTATTTTTTTTCAATTTCTTTGCAATTATCACATGCTTTGCATATACATGTTGTTTCAAATTTAAATCCCATTTGTTTTGAAGTATGATATTAATATTTTTCTTGGTTTTTAAAAATATTAAATGCGTATAATTTTTATCATTTGTAACTAATTATACAACACAAGATTTGTGCATTTGCAACATCTACTTCATAATCATCATTACACACAAAGATATGAATTTATGTTAGGAGGTCTCAAAAAATTTCTTGGAACATTTAACTTTTTAAGGATTTTTTTCAACTCTTTCTCATTTCAATTGGTCTATTATTTTGTATTTGCAAATTAAAGAATACTTCATAAAATATTTCCTACTTGTTTTTTTCATCTATTGCATTTTTCAACTTTCATTTATATTTATAACACTTTTATTTTCCTTTTCATCAAATTATTCCATTTTTCACGTATTATTACCAAAATTAGAAAAAAAAGAAAAAAAGAAAAAGTTATGCTAGGGTTTTTTTTTGCCTAAGAGAATGATTTACAAAATGCCTTCCCAATTGATTATTTAATTTTTTAAAATATATGTTTATTTTGGAATATACTTGGAAACTAACTGCAAATTCTCAATCAAAGAAGCATTTACAAGCATTTACAAATCCAAAATCAAATTGCAAATAAACCATTCATTTCTTTCTCTCTTTTTCATAAGGTAATATGCAATAATGAAAGTGCAAAATAAATAGCAAAAATTAAAATAGTTGGAATGTGGCCACATAAATTTATATAAATTGCACAAAACAAACAAATATGGTATAAGTCCAAATTGAAAACAACATATGACCAAAAAAACAAACAAAAGCAAAACCTAAGCTACAAACAAAAATACCATACTACAAGAACTAAACATGTAAGATAAAATAGAATGAAAACAAAACACAAACATAAACAAACAAAACCAAATCATTAAAAAAAATTATAAAATTAATAAAATAATAGACATAACATAACAACAAACATCTAAACACTTAAACAATAAACATGGAACACTTGAACAAAATAACATGTAACATTTGAAATAAAAGAAAAATAAAGTGAAATGAAAACTTACAAGAGGTGGAGTTGTCATCTAAAAGCTTGACAAATTTTGAAAAACACCTTCAACCCTTACCATAGGCAAAAGAAGGAAAGAGTGAAGTACCAACACAAAAAACAAACTATGAAAAACAAAAGCACAAAGGAGCAAGAGTAAGAATGTGAAGGGGCAAGAACAAGAGCTCAAAGGAGCAAAAATAAGAGCACCAAGGAACAAAAGAACATAGGAGCATGAGTGGGAGCACCAAGGAACAACACAATTGTTCCATACCTAAAAACAAAACAAACAAATAAATGAATAAGGCTATGAATTACAAAAATCAAAACAAAAGAGCAAATGAGGAAATAAAAATACCGTACACAAGTATAAAAATGTGGTGAGTATCATTTCACCTAATTTTCATGGTGCCAATTTTCATCCACAAGATAACTATTGAAAAATATATCAAGGTGCGTATCTTTAAATGTGAGACATGTTGGTTTTCTTAGTGAGAACCAACATGAAACCCTTGCTAGTTCCCACTTGAATTTTGACATACGTCCAACATTGGTCTTTTTTAGTGTTGGTATTTAATCTCAAGTATACTATACGATAATCTACTGTGTGATATATGAATGCTTGCACAAATTAAACATTAAAAGAAATTGGTACCAAAAAACCAGCAAAAAATTTATACCAATTTATATAAATAACCTATGCATTATGCATTGGTGATGCACTATTATCAATACTACACATGTATGTTTAATGCTAAACCAACATGTGTACATAATGAATGTTGATATTGAAATGATAGCAAAAGGGTCACCATAGCTCATGATTTCATACCAAAGGAATGATAAGGGTAACTTCCTAATATCAAGTATGAAGACTAATATGTAAACCTTAAATATACCATATTGGTATTTAAAAAAAAATCTTCTAAACTTAGTAGGGGTGTAATAAATTAAATATTTTTGAGCAAGAAACCATGCTACTCTAGTCTTTGATACCTTGGTTGATACCAAGTGTTGACCCATATATATTAAAAACCAACATTGGTCTTTTTTAAAAATCCCGAATGGGATTTTCTTTTACCCCTATCCCACCTCAAAACTAAATGACCTCTCTTTAAAGCTTCAAAATGAGTTGGGCATTTTTTAACAACCTTATATATGAAAACTCATGAATTATTCATCAAAACTTATTTTTATCTTTGTATGGTTGGACATGAACATCTTATATCAATTTACTTTTACATGCTTAATATTCATGCATGCACATAAGTTTGGACTAGAAAATATCTTAATTGCATTTGAAATATTCATTGCATGGGATATTCACCTTGGTATATGTGAAAGCAACATTGATAGTAACAATTGGCACCTCTTTACATTGCTCTCTTTTACCATGTTTAGTAGTAAGGTAAAGCTTGAATGTGAATCATGAAGTTTGTAACAAATTTTATGATTGTAAAAGGCCAAGTAACACATAGTGTGGTGGCAAGTGTTGCCCTAACTTTATTTGGTGATAGGTGACGTGGCATTTTGTTTTGTTTGTGATACCTACCATCATCACCTTAAGATACCTTTGTGCAAAAGTTGTAGGCTATCCAAACCAACACAACTTTGGGTAACTACAATCACATCATAATCAACAAATTTCAATGCATGTTCACACCTATAAGAAAAATCTTTTTCTTTCCCCTCCCATTTTTTCTTCATTGTTTACCTAATGTTTGTTGTTTGGGAGGAGTGCGAAGAAGGAAAGCCAATAGGTGGCCAAGTGGGAGATTAAGATGATGAACTACAAATAATGTAATCCACCATCATAGAGGACAATTATGTTTTCTTTCTTGCACACTTTAAGATCTTAAGATTTTCCAATAGCCATTGAGGCTTGCACCCATCCCTCTTTTGCTTGCTTGATTTTATTGGGATTTAATCAATGAAACAAACACAAAGTAAGGTCTTTGTTTTTAGTTTTTCTAGTTAATGTTTATATTTTAAAAGGAATTTTGTTTGAAATCATTTGATGTACTTTTGTTGCTTATTATAAAATTTCATTTTCTTTCCTTATTGCATGTCTGACTTTTTATGTGCACAATTACTTTAGTCATAGCTCAAGAGAATTTTGAAAGGAAGTCAAAATTTCCCCCTCTTGCTTGGAGGATTTTTCTAGCAAGTTGGTGTTGTTACTCATTATTTTGTAGGTAATTGATGTCCTTTTTTCTTGCTTAGGCACATGTTTCAAGAAGATTGTAATGTTTATTTTTGAAGATTTTTATTTATTTTTGGGTTATTTTTTCATCTTGTAGAGGATGTGCTTTCTTTTGTTTACAAAGGATGGGAATTGTGAGCATTCTATCCATGGTCATCACATCATGTTGTGATCACTCAAGAGATGGACACGAGTGATGTCAAGGTTGTAACAAATATGGATTTTGCAATGACGAAAGAAAGATGGATGAGAGATAGGGAACATTAACACCTTGAACATTGAGTTATTTGCTCCTATTTGAAGTCCTTCCATAACATTATTACAAAATCTTCAAATCTACATTTTTTGAAGACTTGAATGTTAATTAATAACGTGATTTAACATCAAGTTAATCATTTTGTCACGTCACTTGCCACTGATTAATTATAATGTTTGTAGTATCACGTGTGGATTGATGCTTATTTTTAACATCCTAATTGCACTAACATCACTATTAACACAAGTGTTGGCTATAAATCTTGGTTTTGTTATCCTCCTTCTCTTTTCCAACTTGTAATAAATTTTCTTCTTGTTATCTTTATTCTATTTTTAAAAAGGTGAATACCTTACCTTATTTTGGTACTTTTTCCTTCAATATTAAAAAATGTTGGGTGAATAAAGTCTTAGATATTACCAAAGACCTTTAGGGCTAGTTAAAAAAACCCACATATATTCACAAAATGTGTGTACATATAGGATTTCCAATTTAGGGTTTTTGAAATGATCCTACCTTTTAGCCTCCCCTCAATGCATGCATGTTTCAATTCACACCTCCAATGAATTGATCTCCTTTGAATAAGGATTGGATGGACCTTTCACCCCCCACCCTTCTACCTTTCCATCCTCCACCAAAATCCATCATCACATTTCTTTGTGTCATCGTGGTTTTTTGGGGGTCAAAATCATCCTCATTTGGATCATATTCTCCATCAAGGTGATCTCATGGGCACAATTTTCACCATCATTAGCATTGTGACATTCATCATTTTGCTTCTAAGGATTGGTGTTGACAAATTACACAAAGAACTATTCATGAAATTTTGCTCACAAATGAAACCCCACAACATGAAGAGTAACAATGAAAAACTCCATGAGAAAAATCCATAAATTTAGGAGTTAAACAAAAACCATATTGAAATTGGGTTCAAGCAAGCAACAAAATCCCTACTCCCAAATTCCAAAGGAATCAAAAGAAAAGTTTAATTGAAAATCCATTTCAAACAAAAGCAACACTATGTTTCAATCCCTTGAAATCTTTATTTGTCTTAATTCTTTAGACAATACAGAAGAAAGGAAATAATAATTTCAGTTAGAACCTCATAAGTAGCTTGTATATATAACAACATCTAGAATTGAGAAAAATCAAGATTGCATAGGTGTTTGAAATTGAATCCAAGTGGTGATATGAAAAATTGGCCTGAAAGGAAGAAGGACGCAATGACTTTATAAGCAGCTTGAGTAAAATGGACCCCATCCCACTCAATGTGTTCCTTTGGGTTAGGTGCAGTACTGATATTCACAAATTGTGTGCCTCCCGTAGACAAGGATACATTGCCACTATCCCCGCAAGTCACATTTAGATTGTAGTTGTATGTTCCTCCAAACCCACAACATACTTCCAATTTAGTATTAGGATTGAAACCTGTTGTACCCGCCAAATTCCCACAATGGAAAAACCAACCAAAACACCCATTTGTCATCATCACTCTAGCTAGGGTTGAAATTTGTATTATGTTTCTAGATCATGTTGGAAAATTTCAAAGATTAAATCATAAATTGATGACCAAGAATGTGAAGCAAAATATACATGTAGAATAGAAAAATACCATATTGGGTTGGATTGGTAAACAATTCAATGAAGGCATTGTAAAAGTCGAATTGGATAATCAACGTGCCATCTGTTTTGTAGCTTTCTTGAAGGTTGGTGAGTGCTTGTTTGAGTTTTGTGTTGAACACCCTGTTCACATTGTTGTATTCATCCAAGCATCCGATGGTGTCATATGGTCCAGTCCCCAGCAAGGGGGTCAAAATTGAAGGACTACAACCTTGAGGTTGTTGGTTTCCAACTATGATTGTTCTTGCTCCACTTGCATGAAGTTGCTGCACATTATTTTGATGTTATAAGTTAGTTTTTCCCTCTCATGGGAACCTGCCCATCCACCCACCACCCAAGTATCAAAACTGGAGCTCTTTTTCATCAGAGCCTTGCAGAAAAAAATAGTAATATGGTTTTTAACAAGGTGCTTACAATAGGTTTTTTCCCAATTGCAAACCCAAACAATGTTTGTAAAGGTTTCTCACTCTTGTTGTTATGTACGTAGCTGAATATACAGTTTATTGTTCATGACAACAACAACAACTTCAACCCATAATTCATATAAATTCAATAAGTATTGCACAATACACTTGTCAAATACATATTTCAATACTTTAATTCAACCTGAATTTGCAACTAGATCAATTGATTTCTATTCCAGTTGGGTTAGATGAAGTGGTTGTTGATGAGTTTCTTTTACCTCCACAGCAGAGACCACAAGATTCAATGACTTGGGTAAAATCTCATCTATAGCAGTTTGTGGTGAGACTCCTTCAGAATATGCGTAGTAGAAGTCATTTATTCCTATCTCCGGTATCAAATATGCTGCGGTTGGTAGGAAGCTCAGTGGTGTAGATGGCTCTGAAAAAGTGTGGAGAGAATACATGAACAAATAGTATTCATATTGTATGTTAATTTCCTCCCAACAAAATCCCAAACCAAAGGAGAAGTAATTTTTGAGGACAAGAAAAGTGGATTGTCTACCACCCAACCCAAAAACTAGTGACCAACAGATCAATGACATGTCCTCCATATGCTCACACACACACCAAAGTGGAGTTGGACAATGGACCTTACAACAATTGAGTTATCTTGTAAAGTTTGTGGTGATGAAAAAAATCACCACATTGTAGGTTACGAGAGGTGCAAATTTAAAGAAGTGTAAGTAATAAGAGTAGTGTTGTTTCTTTTACTTACGTGGGGAGTTGAAAAGTGCTTTCTTGTAGACAAAGAATTGATCAAGCTCAAGTTGAAGGTAGATGGGATTTTTGGTACTGTTAGGTAGAACAGTTGCTCCTGAATATGCAAAGTTGACTCCATGAGTGTAATCAGTTTGGAATCCTTTGTCCAACTCTAGCAAAATGGGTTCAAAAAATGGGAAACAAAAGGCTTGAGCTGCAACCAACAAACCAACAACAGTAACAAATATTTTAGTTTGCACACTAAAAATCAGATTTTCTTCTTTTTTGACACATGTTCAAAAGTCGAGATAAGACACCAACCAGCCCAAAATTATTATGTGAGTAATTAAACATATTGCAATTGGGTTGCAGTTATCTTTTAACTTTAAAGAAAAAAAAATCAACTATTATGTATCAACTTGGCAGGGGAATGGGTTGGTTTGAAAATTAACAATGTAAATTCTTTTCTAACTAATAGAGGATCTTGTATATTTCATTCCACATTTTGTTGATAATTTGGGTGAATCCACTGCAATGGAAATAATCAACCACATGGTGAACAAGGATTGGTTTGTTCAAACATGAGTTATTTGAAACATGGCAATGAATTCATGATATTTACCTATGAAGTCAACAATGAGTCGGCCATCAGAGTAGCGGTTGTGTCCTGGCTCATTAGTGAAAGTATAGGATTCACCATATGGATAGCTGAGAGTGGTAGCAGCAAGCCCAGGAGCTAAGAGTTGTATGTTGCCTGTATCTGTAAGTGAATCCCCGAATATGAAAAACGCTTGTGGACATGTAAAAGAATCGGATAGCAATGATCGAGTAGCACTTGCAGGCAAGTCTAAAGTGATCATATTACTTGAAGAGTTGGTGATATAAGACTCCTCATCACCATCTGTATCATTTACCATTTGCAAATGGGGACCTGACATAGTAGTAGGAGCAACACTGAAACTTTTATGTCTAGTACTGCTAACATTGTGATGGATGCCGACATTGTCGTGATTGTGACTTGCTTGTGCAGCAATTTTGCGAGCTAATTGTGCATGACTTGCTGAGAACAACAACAATGATACCTGCAACAACAACAATGTGGCAATGTCGATAGACATTGCCATTCTGCACTGGTAGATTATTATGAAGTGCAGTAGCATGGTTCCAAAGCATTTGAACCTGCTGCAAATTAGGCTAGATTAAAACAATCATGTTCCAGACTAATTCATGCTAGTTTCGCAGCACAAAATCAAATCTAGAAATTAATTTCAAAATCATTTGTAGGAATTAGGCTCTCTTACTAGAAAATTGGGTGCAAAGAAAATTGACAGAATTAGCAATACAAGCCAAAGAATACACAAGTAATACAAGAATAGGTGGCAAAAGTCTAGAGGAGGTGAATTGGGTGAGTGATCAGTGTGGCACTCACATGTATGAATCTGTCAAGCTTTTGCTGCAACAGATGTGGATGTACAAGCTGAGAAGTGATCTGCTGATCAGATGCTCCAGGAAACAAAGCACTCCTCTGCAATTTTGTGTGTGCTGCTGGCTTTCATGGGCTTGATACTTCAAGTGCCTACTATGATGCTGAAATCAACACCCATGCATTGTTTTGCATTCCAAATGTTTTGTCCCTTTGTCTTGCAAACATTTGCAGCTGCACATGGCAAATGATAGTAAAACTTATCAACTGGAAAATCCCATCTGCAACCCAATAAACCCAACACGTACAAACAACATGAAATTGTTCCTTATTTGCTGCTTACCTCTCTTTCTTGTTTTTCATTGACCATGATTATTGGTACCAAAATTGTGAGAGACGAGACAAGTAAATTGAGTTCAGCTGTTGCAAGAACATATATTTGAATTCTGAGAAGACACGAAATAAATAAAATTTGCTTGAGAATATAATTTGAGCACCCCAAGAAAAGCTAGCTGGAAATTCACAATATTTTCATACAGCCCACCATCTTCCGCAAAAAATCCACAAGACCTTGGCATTGAATAGAGAATATTAACCAAGTGGAAAATGGGAAATCGAAGGTGATCCTGAATATTGATGCAGATATCAATTAGGCATTTCCAAAATATGTGCTCAGCTGCAAAAAAAAACCTGCTCCACCAATAAGAAAAACAACCCGCATAATAATAACACCTTGTCTAACACTGGAACATGAGTTTAAACTTTACAACTTCCCTTCTCCTCAATAGAAGAAGAAAAAATGTGAAAACAAAATTGACTTGAAATTTGTGAATTTGTGATGAAGAAGAAGAAGCAGAAGCAGAGACAGAGAGAGGACTAAAAACATTTGTGTAGACTCCTGTTGAGAGATACACACCTTATAACCCCATCTCAGGAACCTGCACTCTTTTTGTTTTGTGCACCGGCAGTACATATAACAGCTGACTTGGTGGATGTGCATTTCCTTGCAGGTGCACATGAAATCCATGAATTGAAAGCTGTTCTTACATTCCTTTTTTCTTTTTTCCCATCACAATTCCTGAATGGCACTCAACTGACCAATGCCACGCCACACAAAAACTTGACTGTTGTTTGTTATTACAGTCTGTTTGCTGACATGATCCATGCATTGTCAGCAAAAAAGACGACAAAGAAATAGTTTTTTAAACAAAAACAACATATCGTGCAAAGTTGTGCTGTTACAAAATGACATGGGTCTTCCTTTTGTCAGCCTTATAAACCTTTGGAGGATGGATGACGCCAGATACTTGCAACAAATCCTGCAACAAAAGTATTATTGAGAAGTGATAGAGAGTTTGTTTGTTTGTTTGTTTGTTTTTTTTTGGGGTCTTTTTGAGTACAATAGGTATGGTTGAAAGATTGATAGCAAATCCATGATTCAAAACTTGGTAACCAAATTATCAAGGATAATATCATTCATTCATTCTCGCTTCTTTTATAAAGTAGAGAGAACGTTGTGACTATGTGACAAGGATCTTGTTTTTTCTGTTTCTCGTCATCAAAGAGGTGAGATCTTTGGGACTAGGTGCCAAGAAGTGCCTTCAATGTAAGTCAACAATAGTTATTTTTTTCAAAGATTTTAGAGTTGAGTTTTTTTCAGCACCCTTGTCTTTTAATATTTATTTTTATTAATTAAAATTTTAAAAAATTATGTTGGGGG
>Ga0209611_10004925_pt1 | contig 22638 bp, 20 predicted proteins | sample S1TSphgellanicum_3_FD_187693 | JGI IMG/M metagenome (GOLD analysis project Ga0209611, IMG submission 187693) | Host-associated microbial communities from peat moss isolated from Minnesota, USA - S1T2_Fc - Sphagnum magellanicum MG (SPAdes) (version 2) | ecosystem: Host-associated > Plants > Peat... | reverse complement strand
TTTTTTTATCAATTTCAAATTGTTTGAAATATTCAACAAATGTAATATCATTAAATCATTGTGGTCTATTAATGTAGATGTCAATACAATGGAATCCAAACATTCTTGATTTCTTTACAATTTTGATTTGCAATGAAAGCAATTTTGAATCAATATATTTGATTGTTATACTTTTTTGAACAATTGGGATTTGCAAACATGTAAATGTTATTTTCAAAAGTGACACAAATTTTGAAATAATCAATGATGAAATCATTTGCAAATGTGTATCTAAAAGTTCATGTAGACCCAACTTTTATTGCATCATGGGGTTTACATTTCATTGTATATTTTAATAAATAATATGATGAATATGATGACATTATTTTTTGTAGGTCCATATGTGCTCCCCATAATAAGAATAGTGATGCATGATAAGGTATAACATTGTATCTTCATATTTCAATCTATAGCATTGTTATTAAATCATTTATGCATTGAAAAATGGCTTATTTTCAACATTTGTAAGGAAATTTGGAAATTTATATTCATTACAAAGAATCCTATTTATACCAACCCATGTGTTTGTGACTTCAAGTTTTCAAATCAATCATTTTTACAATTGCCAATACAATTGTCCTATGTGGCATTAGGGTAAAAATTGTTTATATTCACATATTCAATTTTAGAATGATTTGAAATTATAAATGTGATTATAACTTGTGACTATTTATTAGTTTGAATGAAAATGAAGATGAAAAATGCACTCATACCATCCATGACTAATGATGTCCAGAAATAGATGAAATTTTAATTATATTTTGTAACTAACAATGTAATTCATAAATAACTAAACAATATGTGACGTGCAACTTGAATTATGACTATATATCATAGTTACAAATATACGTGTGCTAATGGTTAATTAGTGCAAACAATATCTCATATTAGTTTTGAATTGTGTTTTCTTTGTTAATTTTATGTTACATAGTCAAAGTGGGAATGAACCATAGGAAAGATTTAAGTTAGGTTATAAGCTAAATATGAAAATATTTATTTTGAAACATCTTGTTATAATTTTGACATTTCATAAAAAATGTTAAATGTCATAAAAATACATGTATAAATTTTTTGTGATTTTTTTGGCATCATTCATCTTTGCAATCAAGAATTGTCATGCAAAGAAAGGTGGTGCTTCTAAAGTTTTATGCAAGAATATGTGATGGAAATTTAAAATGGTAGGAAGAAAAATAATTAAAAAAATGAAAGAATAGTAAGAAGAAGGACAATGATAGAAGGTAGAGAGAGAAGGCCCTCTAGGAGTGGGGGAATGCATGAAACTATGTGTGCACTACTATGCCTTTATTTTATAAATAAAGCTTTCATACATTTATGTTTTGTAGATAACCTATTGGGCAAGGGAAAAAAATTATGAGCTTGTAGAAAAAAAAACCAATGGCAACAACAAAATCGAGAAAGAAAGTGATATCCTTTAATAACATTGAAATGTACTCTCATATTTTGAGACTTTACATAATACCCAAAAAAATAAATTTCAAATCTTCATTTTGTTTAGATTTAAGTGTTTATAAATATTAACATTGACATCAAGTTAACATTGGTGCCATGTCATTTGCCACCTCATCTTTAAGGTTAGTTAACATGCTACATGTGAACTACAACAATTATTTAACACTCTAAACACTTGGATAGCATTGGCATTACCTTAGGTGTGGAGGGGCCTTTACAATTTAAGTATGTAAATGACCATTTAAACATTAAACATTAGTTACACAACATAGTAGTTTGATAAAATTATTATAAAAAAAAAAAAAAGTAAAAAATACTTGACCTCTTGTTTGTACTTACAATTGTAATTAAACTTAAACAACATAATATTAACTAATTAAATTTTTTTGTACAACATCCTTAGGCTTTTTTTTGCTTATGTAATTAGTATATCATAATCTTCTTTGCTTATTTCCCTTGTTTGTGTTAATTAATGAAGTTTATTTCCTTTGGAGATATTTATCACATTAATAGTCTCTCACTCAAGGATTTTCTTTTCAATTTTTTGATTAGTATCATCGTGAGAAAGATTTATCATTAATTGGCAACAAAGGTTTTAGAAATTTGTCCAAATTATTATGAAACTAGAGGAAACCTACCCCTAAATTAATGTTGAGAATTTTATTCAATTTCCTTTTTTTTTCCCCTCTAAAATTTGACAAATTATTTATTTTTAAAAAAGGAATTCATAACAAAACATTCCTGATTTACTTTTTTATTAGTTTTTAAATTTTACACATGAATTAGAGCTAATTATCCAAACGGATGTATGAAAACCCCCCCTCGTTTGGATGAACGAGAGGAGAGAGGGGCGGTATTCATCCAGGAAAAGGGTGGGTCGCGCTTTTGCGAGGAACTTGGTTCTCTCGCGTGTTTTGTCCAAATCTTGCGAGAATGCCCGCATGATTGTTGCGCGATTCTTGTCTCGCAAGGCGAATTCATAGCACGAGCAGAGCAAATTTTGTAGCTCGTCCAAATATCTACATTTCGGATCGGCGTTTGCCGGTTTTTCTCTCCCTGTTTTTCTTTATTTTCCTCGAATTTTCTAGCTTTTCTCAACTCGCAAAATTGTGGAGGGAGCTTTCTCGAGCTTTCTCGTTCTTGGTGGGCTTTGAGGACGTTCGTCGCCTGGACTCAAACTCGATGCATCATCATCGCCATCGCCGTGTCGATTTCCAAACAGGTGAGAAGAAACGACGTTGCTCTTGGTTTTATTTTCTTTATTTTTACTTTTTCTCAGGCAATGATATATGATGATGATTATGGTTTTTTGTTGGGGGGTTTTTTTTGCCCTGTTTGTTCTTAGGAGTAGTTGTGGAGTCTCGGAGTTTTTAGGGTCAGGAAGAAGAGAGATCGATTGAAGGAGAAGTGGATTTTGAAGAACTGGAGGGAGAAAGAAAGAGGATTATTGATCGTTAAACTTCATGTGTAGCGATGGTCTTAAACTGCGATGATTTTTGTCGGTGGGATTTTCTTTTGATTTTATAGTCTTTTCTTGCTGATTTTTTTCCTTTCGCTTTGGAATTTTTAGGTTGAAGGAAAAAAGGGAAAAAAAAGGATTGGTGGAAGTTGTTGCGGTATTTCTCGAAGCTTTGAGCTATGGCGACAACTCAAGGGACAGTAAACGCCATGCTGGCAATGAATGCCAAGCGGACAACAGCAGTGGACATGTACAAGCCCCTCAGGCAGTACATAGTGTATCATTATTCAGAGAGAGAGGCACAGGACATGGAGGAGGATCTTCAAACAGTTCATCACATGCGGAATGAGGTTGAGAAATCCACTAATTCTTTGGAGCAGCAAAGAGATTTGCTGCAAAGGTATTTCAGAGCTTTGACAGTGATGGAATCCAGGTTTCCCATCTCAAATGAAAGAGAGCATGTTAACACATTGCATTTCACTTGGTTTGATGCGTTCAAGCCTGGGAGGAAAGCAAGTCAGCAGAATATACACTTTGAGAAAGCAGCAATTGCTTTTAACCTAGGGGCTGTCCAATCCCAGATAGCTTTGGGACCTGATCGCTCATCACCAAATGGCCTGAAGCAAGCATGCAATGCATTCCAAGCTGCAGCTGGGGTCTTTGCCTTCTTGCGTGATAACATCTCCATGAAAGCAGCAGGGAATCATTCTACACCAGATATATCTGTTGAGTGTGCAGGTATGCTTGAAAGGCTTATGCTTGCACAGGCACAAGAATGCTTTTTTGAGAAAGCTGTCTCTGAAAACAAGCAATCTTCACTCTGTTCAAAAATTGCAAAACAGGTGGGATTATTCTATGAAGAAGCCTATGCAGCACTGGTGCTACCACCCCTGAATCAGCATTTTGATCGCCCATGGGTTGCACATGTGCAGCTCAAATCCGCACAGTTCAATGCAGAAGCTTGTTACAGAGCAGGGCTGGACCTTCATGACAAGGAAAATATTGCTGAAGAGATTGTGCGGTTGAAGGCAGGCAGCCACATGCTATCGGAAGCACGGAGATCAGGGAAAGGAGGTGTGGCACCCCTCATGGATGCTGTTGCAAAGCTTGAGCTTAACATAAATCGCAACCTTGAGCGTGCAATCAAGGAGAATGATAGGGTGTATCTGATGCGAGTTCCAGCTGCTGATTCTCTTCCACCTTTGATTGGAGCTGCATTAGCCAAATCAACTCCAGTTTCTGAGGTCTTTGATGCAAGTCAAGAAAAAATGTTTGCAGGACTTGTACCAGATTCATCTGCAAAGGCTCTCTCAAAGTATACTGAAATGGTTGATGATATCATACGAATGCAAGCTGAGAAACTGCAAACAGAGAGTGAGATTACACGTGTGAAACTGCGGGAAATGGATCTACCAGACTCTCTTCATGCTCTTGAAGGGAGTGCGACTCTTCCTGACCAGCTGCGGGATGATGTTGAGGCTGTTCAATTGGATGGGGGCCCAGCAGGTCTGGAAGTGGAGATGCAGCGTTTATGTGCCCTGCGCCAAGGGAATGAAGAACTGCTTGTACAGACTGAAGATCTTTTGGAGAAAGAGGCAAGACAGGATGCACAGAATCGGTCACAGTATGGGACCCGGTGGACTAGGCCACAATCCAGCACTCTCACCAAAAACTTGCAAAATCGGGCTAATGGGTTTGCTGCAAATTTGAAACAGGCCAAGGAGAGTGATGCACGAATTGAGCGCACAATACGTGACAATATGGCCATGATGGCGATTTTGGATGCGAAACCAATTGAGAAAGCCCTACCCACATTGGGTCGACCTATGCTGTCGTTGGATGGGAATGAAGACCAGATCATTGGAGTTTTGCGGCAGAAGCTTGATGAGCTTGAGCAGCTTGGATTACAGAGAGCTGGGTTGGAAGACATGCTGAAAGATATGAAGCGTAAAGATAACATACTTCCGAAGCTGATGACCACCTCTGGCTCATACGAAGATCTCTTCAAGAAGGAGCTTGCCAAGTATGATCAAGTATCTGTGGAAGTCAGCCGGAATGTGGAAGCTCAAGAGAGGGTTCTCCAGCAAATCAAGTCACAGAATGATGTGTTTTCTGCCACATTCAATTTGGAGGATTATAAGGCTTCACGGGAAAAAGCATTCAAGCAGGTTAATGTTGCAGTTGCAAAGTACCGTGAAGTCCGAGGCAATTTCAATGAAGGTTTGAAGTTCTATGTTACACTGCAGGATGCAATCACAAATCTGAAGCAGCAATGCAGTGACTATGTCCTGACCCGTAACATCCAGAGCCGTGAAATGATGGAAGATCTTCAACGTCACATTGGTGGACTCTCGGTCAATGACAGGCCATCTCAACCATATCAGTCAATTGGAGGAAATTATTCTCAAGGACAACCTCCTGCTCAGGTTTCCCATGATTCATCATCACATCATACATACTTCCATTCCTCAAATCTTAGTGTGAACCCTGCCCAGTTTACACAGACTGGATACTCTAGTTACCAGGGGCAAGTGCCACAAGCACCAGGTCAGCCCCCATACTATGCAGCTCAAAACCATTCAGCTATGCCTCTCCCTCCCTACTATACACAGCCACCTCCACAAAACGCTAATTTTAGTCAGCCTCCATACCCAGGATGGCAAGGTGCCTACTACAGTACACCACAAGTGCCTGGTCAATCACAAGCAGTCTCCAGTCAGCCACCCTATCAAACAGCACCACCCGGAGGCTATTACAATGCACCACCAGGGGGCTACTACACACACTGAAGAGATGATCCAAGGTTTGTATCTATTCTTTTTGCAAAACCCAAAGCACTTAATCCAGTTTTCTAGGACTAGAAACTGGCCAGGTTTGAAATGTAGTAACTCTGGTGCTCTCACTTTCTAGAATTTCCTGGGCCCTGGCCATTTGGTTATATCCTGTACTGAGACTTCCTCTACACAGGGTGTAAACTTTACAACCAAATAACATGAGAGATGGGTCCAACATTATAACTTCCAGTTTTGATGTTCCTGGTATATGTACGGCACAGGAACTAATACATTCAGCAATCTGGAGTCATTCATCATTCTTGAAGTTTTCATTATTGGGGGTGGGGGCAGTGTGTTGCAGGATATTCTGGAGTCTGGTGGTTAATTCTTTCAAAGAAGCAGTAGGTTTAAGATTAGCATCTACACCCATCTGTGAATTAGAAATGTCCGGCCTGTTGACAATCAAGCTTCGCATTGAGCCTGAGACTGCTTATTGTGTTTGCATCATCCATGTAAAACTAATTTGATCGAGCTGATTTGGAGATTGTTTATACATTCTATGAAGTTCTGCCCTCTGACATACTATCTTATTCTCTTAGTCAATATTGGTGCCAAATCTTGTAGTGGGTGAGGAGAACACACAAGCTGCTCAAAGTCGGTCACCATTCTTTTACACAAACATTGGAATTGTGGCAGAGCAAGAAGTGTACTGGGCTAAGATTTTAAATGCCTTTTAGGATGCCACATTCTGAGCAGTGATTTTTTTGGTGATGAATTTTCGTCATTTTGTGAAAAGTACTTGTAAAAAGAGTATTCTGCCAAAAGTTTCATGTGTTTTGGGAAAAAAATCCCCAAAAATTGCAATAATTGCCTAACAGTAAATGTAAAGCACTGCCTTGATTTTTCCTTTGTATTTTCAGCTCCCTTACCTGCCTGAAGAAACCTGTTTTCAGCAAGTGGGATCTTCTGGTGGAGGTACCAGCCAGGCTGTACTGGGATCTTCTGACCAGCGGAAGGTACGAGGAAAATTCTGCTTTACTTAGGAAAAGAACCTGAGTACAGGCCGGCCCTTCTGCCATTTACAACCAGGGGAAGGTACCAGGAAAACTCTGCTTTACTTAGGAAAAGGACCTGAGTTCAGGCCCTTCTGCGATTTACGACCCACTCCCTTGGCCTACCAGCCTCGGGCATGGGCCTGTACTCAGGCCCTTCTCCTATTCAAAAGGTAATAAAGATGTTGGAAGTCACCATATTTAGACACTGGGTTCTTGGAGGTGGCCAAAACATAGAAGTAAAAATGTCTACTATCCTCTCTGACATGTAGCCAAATTTGGCTCTTTCCTCTTGTGGATGATGGTTACAAATTGCCACTGTGACTACATCACAAAATTGAAAGAAAAAAACACACCTGCAGTGGATGATGAAGAAAGAACGGTGAACAAGGAAGAAACGAAGGAAGAACGGTGAGGACAAAGGAAGGCGCGAGAGAGAGAGAGAGAGAGAGAGAGAGAGGAAGGAAGGAAGAGCAAGGAATGACGACCACGTGGAAGACAGAACATACATTCCGGACGGTGGACACGTTGCGGGAACTCGAGAGACTTGGAGCCCGCAAGAGTTGGCAACAAAATTCGACTGCCTGTTTGTAAGTGTTGCGATATTTTTTGTCGCTTCGTTTTCTCTCTGATTTCGCTCAGCAGTTCTTTGCATAACACGTCGCGCGCCAGAGTCTGGAGGAAGTGCGGATTTTTTGTTTTCGTCTCTGTGACTCGGATCTCTTTCTGCCTCCGGTATCATCTGAAAGAGTGCCTTGTATTCTCGTGATTTCTGTGGACATACTATCGAAGATTTCTATTCTTGCTAAGTTCGGGTCGGAAATGTTGATCGTACCTATCGCGATTCAGCTGGTTTTGTTTTGCACAAGATTGCAGGGAACTGCTTCTTGGTTTCTTCTACTAGTCTGAAAGCTGGTACGTCAGCTGTGTAGACTCGTTGCGAGTTCTTTTGCAATAGTTCGGGAATCGATTGTTCTGTTTGTTGTCAGAAGAAGTTCGAGTTTCTGTCGTGTTTTGAGGAAGTTGACTTGATTTTTTTCCTTTGATTGCAAAATTTTGGAGCATCGAGCTGGGCGAGTGGATCTGTTTGAACTTGGAATAAGAAAAGCCGGCTTATTTGTTTTTTTGGTGTTTCGAAGCTTTGTAGTTTCAGATCCTGTTTTTGGTTCTTCCTTGAAGAAGAATTTTCGTAGAATTCTCTCTACTTTGCTGCGGTTGTTGTGTCAGCAAGAGTGGACATAGAGAAAAAAAAGGAAGGCGAGCAAGATGGAGAGACTAGTGTCAGAGACGGAGCGCGGCATATTGGAGAAAAAGGAAGTCGTGATGCAGAGGCTGGAGAAAGAAGACAAAAGACACGACAAGCAAGCGCAGAAAGCAGGAACTGCGCTACAGCCTACCGAAGCTCTCAAAGTCTTCTTCGATCGCATCCCCTTATTCTCCGTCCCTGGCATCGACAATGCTGGAGGTAGATCCTTGATCACCTTTGAATCCCCTTCTTTGATGCTTGCTCATCCATGAATTGCAGCCTACTTGCCATCTTTTTCATCTCCACAGTATCATAGCTTCCTTGGTACAAAGCTTCAGAGCTTCCCTTGCTCCTCAGTTTTCGTGCAAGATGTTAATCTCATTCTGCTCCTGACCTTTGAAGTTTGCAGTTTTCAAATACTTTTTTTCCTCTTCATCTTGATATCTCAGACTTCAGAAAATCGTTCATGCATACATATGTGTTCTCAAGCAGGCTGTTCCACAAATGTATCAGGTTTTGAAAGAAAGACGTGGAGAAAGAGCTAAGGTGCAAAGTTTTTCTTTTGATTTCTTTTGTGGTGACCAGTTGTGGAGGTGACTGCGAATGACACAATTGGTGATGCTCTCAAGCTTTTGTACAAGCAGAGGGTGCTGGGAGCACCAGTGCGTGATCCACACAGACTTGATAGTGCACCCTTGACGGATCGCTATGTTGGCTTGATTGATTTTGCAAGTATGGTTCTCTGGGCTCTTGAGGTACTTCATCAAATCCAGATTGAATCAATTTCACTACTGAGTTTTGTGCAGGTTTGTTACCTCTGGTTGTTGTTCAAAATGGCACAAAAGAATTGTCAGGGTACAAAGCTGTTGAGCTCCACTGAAACTCCGTTTTCTGTTTTTTCCATCAGTGGGACTGGATATACAAAAGAACTCTAAAGGCTGTTGCCCAAATGTAGGAATTTGAGGACGCAGAAGAAAGCGCGAAAGTGTCAGGGATGATATTGAGTCCCACAGATGCACCAGACAATGCCACCGCATCTTTAGGCAAGATGATGAGGGCAGAGCAAGTGAGTGGAGGCACACAAAGCACTTCTTTGCCAGCAGATGATGATTTGGAGGACGGTTTCTTTGGCCTTCTCAACAAACTTGACAGTGTGAAGTCTACAAATGTATGGTTTGAAAATTTTGCTCATACCATCAAGTTTGAATCAGAAAAGCTATGACTGGAATCTGACTACAACAGTATTTGAATGAGGAATTGTTTGAAGTTCTATTCACCTTTGAACTCAGTAACCAACTGCCAAAAAACCCAGGCTACATTGCTTGCAGGAGAGAGCAAACAGCAGTTAGAGTAATGAATGACCTGCTTGAGAAAAGGCATTGGCACACAAATTGCAGAACATATTCATCAGTTCATAGCTGACATGGGAGTGAGCATGTGTGCACAGGTGGGTGCTCTGTCACGATCCTTCCGGTGGGGTCCCTTTCTACCAGTGCGGCCTGATGATTCACTATTGCATGTTTTGCTCCTCCTCTCCAAACATCATTTGCAGGCTGTACCTGTAGTTGCTGCAGAATCTGAAGATGCTACTGTGAAAGGATTCATCACTCAGGTAATGAGTCTACTGTTCTCAGAAAACTTGTTGATTTGCAGGACTAAATTAGATTCAGACATCTGAGATTGATGTAATTGACACCATTTTTTTGTGGTTGGTGAAAACAGGACGCAGCTGTGCAGTTGCTATTGCAGTGTGATGGGCTGACCTGGTTTGACCTCATTGCAGAGAAGCCCCTCAGTGACTTGGGGTCAGTTCAATTCACCTGCATATATTCTGTTCGAGTCTCAAGCTTTAATATCAGGGCCCATGGGTTCTAGTCCCTAGACTATATAGAATTCAGTTGAGCTTGATCCTGTGAGTATCAAAGCCATGATATTCAAGGTGTGTCAGCTGAATTTCTGCATATGGCCAGGATTGTAACGCCAAGAGTGCCAAGAATGTGAACTTGAAAAGGATATTTGATGTGTGGATGTTGGTTTTTGATCAGATTTGAACTGGAGCACAATTCAGGCACACTGGTGGGTGTCAATGGTGATGATACATTAATAACAGCATTTCGAGCAATGTGGAAGCACCGTGTGAGTGCTATCCCTGTCACTGACACTGCATCTAAGCACATCATTGGTACTCTCCGCAACACAGATTTGCTGATTCTCTTGGATCAGCCTAATCTGTTCAACAAGCGCAGGTCCCTTTCCCACACCAAAAGTGGTTTTCCTCAATTGTATTGTCATACAGTTTCAGAACGTGTTAGTATTTCAGCTGCCTTTTGAGCCAGAATTGGAACTTCACAGTATTATTTGATAATCAATTGTGTGTGTGTCTGCAGGGAGATACTCTTGAAAGACTTTCTACAGGTGGAAACTGCTGATGAGAAAAGCCAAATTATTACTCAAGGTTCCATGGAGGAAGACTTGGGAGCTGTAATTTCAACAACTGCACTTACTTTGGGTTCAGTATCAAGACCCAAGATGACCCAGCCTGTAGTGAGTCTACCCAGTGATAGTCTGAAAACCACCATGGAAAAGCTAGTGCAATCTCACAGCAATCGGAGTTTTATTGTGGATGACAAGGGAAGACTGACGGGTGTGATAACATTGTGTGATATCATCATGCAGTTTGCACCTCCTCTGGCACAAGCTCCAAATCAATGGGGTGGATTCTTTGAGAGTGCACTCCAGCAAACCAGCTCTGTCTTGTAGGTGAGATCTGATGCTTCATCACTGGGTCCTAGTAACCTTTCCTTTCAGTAAAGCTCTAGTGGTATTTTCTTCAATTACTGTAGCGAATTCTGATATCATTTTTAAAAATGCCTAAAGATCAGATTGGGTTGTTTGTTAGCGAGATGATTTTTTTTGGTTTTTTGGAAATGATTAACTACATTTTATGTATATTGCTAAGCAGTACTGCACAATTTGGATGATAATAAAATATTTGGTAATGGGGAGAAAATGCAAAATGTGTTCTATCTTGATAATTGATTAGGTTATCTAATTTTTTTGTCAGCATGTCTGAATCTACTCTTATGGATCCAAAACAAATGCAACAATGCCATAATACTTCTCCAATGTTGTTTTCCACTGTTTTTCCAAATTCTGTAATGTCACACACAACTATTTGAGCCAACAATTGCCAAAGAGATAGATAAACTGATACAAAATAGATTGCAAAATAATTAAAATCTATCAACAAATAAATGAATATCCACAATGAAGTACGTACACCAAATGGATTCATGAAACATTTTTCATTGATAAATTTGATTCTAAAGAATTGTTCATAGGTGACTGAAATGTGGCCGCATCACTAAAACCAATCTTGTAGACCAATCTTTTCGATGAAATTTTCAATGCATAATATGAATTCTATTGTGCATTTATGAAAATTTAACACACATTTCACTGGCAATACACATTAAATTTGATGAAAATGAAATCGTGTTGATGAATAAAATAACCAATGCTGAAATGGGTGACATGAAATTGTGTAAGTCAAGTTGTGAGAGACAGAAATTCCATATTGACAAAATGGAGTTTGCACTGCTTTAGAAGACACCCCATGTCATCCAGCTTGGTGCAAAAAAGCTCTTGATCATGTTGTGTTGCTGGCTAGTGTTTTTGCTCTTCCAAGTCTGTGAACAGTTTGAATTCATTGTATGTTGAAGTCTAGATCCTGGATCACAGCTTGTAACTCTCCCGCAAAACTGCACAATTCACTGCTACAAATGTTCAAAGGCTTCATGCTATAACACAATTTGCATTACATAACATGAACAACATCCATGTGATGAAATTTTCTCGTTCGATAATTGAGAGAGCAAGAGCATCACCAAGAATGTCCACATGCGCACATGGAGGCAACATGTGAATAGAGAATAGGAAATTAGCAAGAGAGCAAGAGAGACTATCTATACCTTTCAGCTCTGAAGATTGGTAGGTGCTGCTGGGTGCCATTCAGACATTGCAATGTCCCCATAGAGAAAAGTCTACCTGATGATGCACAAAGGACAGGCATTGATGATGCCCATCACCACCACCACCACCACCAATGCCCAGCTTCTTGCCATCAACAATGCTCAGGTTCTTGTCATGTCACCAATGCAGAGCTTCTTGTCATCACCAGCCAGTGCCAGTTCTTTTGCAAATTATGGCCACAAATCTCCCCCGCAATCAAGACTTGAATGTCACTGGGGCTTTGATAACTTTTGTAGAACTGCAAAGAAGCTCTACAGATTCCTTTGGTTCTTGCTTGGTTTGACAGCACACACCTAAACACATGAGAGAGAGACACAGAGACCTAGAGACACAGTCCGAGAAAAACAGGTGAGATCTTGACCTGACAAATGCAAAGTTCTCATCATCATGGCATTGAGATTCAATGGCGATGGCAGTTGGTTCTACGTTTCTTGCAGGAATCCATCCAAGCAGCTAGGTATGGGCTGATCGCTTATGGGCTGCTCTCCTGCGCTTCTTCGACATCCGCTATCCGCTATGGCGCAGGAGAAGACGGCGAAGAAGGCGTACGGGATAAGGGAGCCCATAAGCGCGCAAGCGCGACCCATATCCACGCAGAAGCGCATCTCTCTCTTTGCGTCTACCGCTGCCACTCACCCACGCGCTCGCAGCAGGTGCGATGGCGATGACGGCAACAGCAGCAATGGCATCATCCTCCTCCGCATCCCTCTGTCCCTGTAGCTCCCTTGTTCAGCGCTCGCTTCCTGCTTGCGTCAACGCTGCTGCGAATTCGACCCCAAAGCTCAGTACCCAGTTTCTGGGATCCGGAACTGCGCATCTGGGAATCGCAGTAGGCAGCTCCGGATCTGCAAGATTGGAGGGAGCAGCAGCCAGAGGAGAGAAATTTGTGGTGAGAGCATTCGAGCTGGATCAAGACAGTCTGTTGGCAATTAGCGTGGGAGTGGCGGGGCTTGCACTGGGTATCGGCATACCCATCTTCTACGAGACGCAGTTGAAGGCGGCGGAGACTCGAGGGAACGACCAGCCGTGCTTCCCTTGCCGAGGAACGGGCTCGCAAACTTGCAGATTCTGTTTCGGCGCAGGCAACATCACGGTGGAGCTGGGGGCTGGGGAGAAGGAAGTCTCCAAGTGCATCAATTGCGAGGGCTCCGGATCCTTGACGTGCACCACTTGCCAGGGCACTGGCATTCAACCTCGCTACTTGGATCGCAGAGAATACAAAGACGATGACTAAAACCAGCACAAATCTCTCCGTCTCCGTCTCCTGCTCGGTGTGCTGCTGCTGGCTCCCTGTACTACTGTGCTTGAATGCAAATTCAATGCATGGACGATGCCATCAGGAAGGAATTGGAGGTCTCAGCAGCTAGGGTTTTCGCAGAATGCACTTCAAGGTAAATTGTGCAGCAGCAGCAGCAGCAGCAAGCAATGTAGGTGTTTTTTTCTTTCAGATTGGAGAGGGTATTTCTGTTTTGCATCACCTGTTTGTATTCATCAAATGGGTGCTCGCTCGAGTGTGGAAAACTTGGGTGAAGGAGGAATTGCTGGAGAAGAAATCCCTGGCAGCCTCCCTCCCAGCAACTCCTCTTTTTTTGCAATGAAACTTGAGGACAATGCAGATTCTGCTTTGAACCCAAGAAGAAGAAGAAAAGTTTCAAATGCAGTCATTCTGATTGCAAAGATGTTGAAAGTGAGTGAGTACCTGCTCTGGGTCTTGACTTTCCAAATCTGGTTTTGTTGTCAGGAGCTTCCTGCTTTACATTGCACTTGTTAGCCATTGATTTCAGCAGAGTGTGTCTCTCTACAATGCCCTGTTCTTGGCCAGTTGTCTTGTGTCATGTAGCTGCCAGAAAAGGATCATCAGAATGTTTTTCCTTTCAGATTCACAAAGCTGTCTTTCTTTTCATGCTGTCTTTCTTCACATAATGGATGCAGTGGTAGGTTAGGAAGCTGAAACAATGTGCATTGCAACAGAAAGTGCAGTTTACATATGACGCCTGCACTTCCCATCACCATGCGCAAAACACTGCAGGAGGTATTGGCAAGCTAATCCCTTGAGTTGCATGAGATGGAGGATTAAGTGGTATGAGGAAAGAGCATGAACTGATGATGCACGATGAAAAAGCTTATCAGCTCACCTTTTTCTTCTAGACAAGATCTGAGGATGCAGGCTTATGGAGTGTGTAATCTCTTGGTCCCCTCCTCCTCAGACTCCACCTAGGCAACAACTGTTTCTCATTCTAAATGAGCCCTGGGCTGTGTGCTGAAATTTCCACACAAAAGTTTTAGAAATGTACTTCTCCACAAGTTTAGCACTGGAAGCCTCAGCTCTTAGGAATTGCAATTCTTGTTCTATCAAGAAGGGGGATCTCACTGTAGCTCTGGGGAGAAACCGCTCTTCTACAGATTGCTGCAACCCACTCTCCCTTCTACTTGCTATGTCTGGTGAATTTGTGAGGGCCATCTCTGCATTGTGGTGCTGCAATCAGCATAACCAAAATTTCAGTTTGTGATTCCCTTGATCATGAGATTTCAAATTTTTAGTCTGCAATTTCTTGAACATGACATTCATAATGGAAGTTGTCACTTAGAATGGTCATATTGGATAGTCATTCAGAATCTTTCTGGTAGACTAATCCTTGCAGCAGGTGCACAAAAGAAATAATGCCCATTTCTAGTGAAAATCTTCAGATCAGTGATCAAAACAATTACTCATAGTTCAACAAGGGAAAACATGTTGGTTTTGTAGGGCCAGTAGTACTGTGGTGTGGGAGGAGAAACAGTGACCCATGTGCTTCTTAAAAGGATTGCAGGTTTATGTATATATGGGACCTTGGTGTTCCTTCTCACAGAATTTTTCAGCAGCACATCCATTGTTTATAAATGAAACATTGCTAGTGTTGTGGATGCTTCAATTTATCTTCCTCCATCTCAGGGACCACTGCCTTGACTTTGCCAGCTTCTAAGTACAAGGACCTAAATCCTATACCCATTGCCACCATCTACCCAGATTCAATAGCATCTTTCTGCAGCACAGGAAACACATTTTGCAAGCCCAATTTGTTGACGAAGAATCTTTGAGGGGATTGATGGACAACTCACTATGGTTTTGTCTAATAAGCCTTTCGGAGATGCAAAAATGTACCAGCACAAACACAAACACACAGACAGCAAAGGATATCAAAGGCTGATATTGCATTCTCACAAAAGTAGCAAAAATGGGGCAGATTTTGACCAAACATGCTTCAAATGTGTTCAATTATTGCAGGAGATTGCTGCAACCTCAACCAAAGAGATGAACGAAAAACCATCTAGAAATCACATCACAATCAGTAAACAAACCAGGGATAAAACGCTACATAAAAAGTTCTTTCTCAAGGAAATCATGAGGAAAACTCAGCCTACAACAAAGAAGGTACATAAGACAGCATTCTTTTCATTGAAATGGTCTAGCACAGTAACATGCAAAGAAACTAACACTGAGACCTAATAACCTTGGCACTTCACATATAAAGGCACAGGGTGAACATTTGCTAGACCTGGTCACAATGGAGGATCAAGTCCCTTTCCAATCTGTTTATAACCCAGCAATTGCAGAATGCCTTTGTTTATAATCTGTTCACCACCACCATATGCCACCAAAAAACACAAAAGCTGCTTTGAGCTCAAGCTTTTACCAAAACACTGTTGGTGATGGCATGTTTCAGCATTTGATGTGTTGTTATAACTAGCAAGTCGCAAAGCTCAAGAAAACAGATAAAAAACATGAGCTTTATGTAGACAATATGTTGACAGCATTCAATGTGTTTGTGTAACCTAGCAAATTGCAAAACCCAAGAAATAAGAGAAAAAACACAAGCATATGTTGTCAATATGTTGACAGCATTTGATGTGTTTTAGTAACCTAGCAAATTGCAAAACTCAAGGAAACACAGAGAGTAAGTAAGACTGCTTACAGCTTTAACAACAGTGATGCCCAAAAGACCAATCATGGCTGCCCAGGAATTCGAAACCTCATTATTCTCTGTAAATCCCCAAAACAGAGTCAGAAGTTTGGGTCTCCTCTTTTGGTGGCTCCACCTCCAAAGCAATCCAAGCTTTCTTTCTGACCATCATCAACTTCAAAAAAAATTCCTTGTAGCAACTGAAGTTGCATTTTTCTTGTTAAAACCAAACTTGTGTTTTTTCTTGAAGGATTTGGTATCATTCTTTCACACGTTCCTGAAACCCAAGGTCCACTGGAAGGAAACCATGAATGGGTTGAGAGTTGTTTACTCCTATGGGAAGATTGGCTCCTGCCCTTGCTACAAATACTGCTGCTGCTGCTCCTCCTGCTGTCATTGCAATAGCCATTTGTGCGCGGCTGTTTGTTGTAGATGTTTGACTGTCTCCCTTCTTTCTGTCTGTGATCTGCATTTTGCTAAGTGTGTGATGATGCATGATGTGCACTGGTGATGTTCGACCGCGTGATACACATTCTAAGCTCATTCCTTTTTCCCAGTCCGATTATCTACAGCCAGCTTTCTCGCGCACTTGCGGGAAGAAGAATGCACATCCGCGACGAGGGTTCTCTCTCTCCTCCGAGACCGTAGTCGTGGTCGTTGGCGTTAGGGATGTGAGAGCTGCTTGGGTTGCTTACAATCCTTACGCTCCGTGAGAGAGAGAAGGGAGATGGCAGGCAAGGAGCGGCAAGTGTCGGCGCTGATCAGGTTAGTGGTGAATGCGGGGCAAGCCAAGCTGGCGACGCCAGTGAGTCCAGCGCTGGGACAGCAGCATCGGCTCAACCTTATGGCGTTCTGCAAAGACTTCAACAACGCGCGCACGCAGCACATGAAGGAGCAGCCATCTACCTCCTGGGGTAAGCGGCTTGCTTGCTTAGTTTGTCTGTATGCATGCAGAAGGAAAAAACTGTGAATTCTTTTGAGCAGTTATCATGAGAGATTTATTGGAGAGAAAGACAGATGATTCTCTCTTTGATTCATTTTTTGATCAAAAGTCAAGAGCATGAATGTGGCGGCAACAATCTTCTTTTGCAGGTTTCTTTTTTTTCCCATGATCTAGGGTTTATTGTTAGCAGACCAGATGGTGCAACATGATGATCTTGCTTTGCTGCAGCAGGATCATCACATCATCATCGAGATGGGCAGTTGCAGCAGCAGTTCTCTCTTATAGACAAGCTCAGAGTCTTTGTGCACAGCTCACAATTGGGGTCTACCTCCAGCAGCATGAGCACAGAGGCTCAACCTAGACGAGAAACAGCTCAGATTTTGGAACAAGATTCTACAACATCAACAAGAGAAACGGCTCACATTATGGAACAAGATCCGACTACATCAAGGACAAGCAGGTCCATAAGGGCTCAAGGTGCTTTGGTTCATGCAATGTCCAGCAGGGTGAAATTTCTAGGTGTGTACATTGCAGCTGTGGTCATGTCGAAACAGAAACGTCGTGAAGCCAAGGGGCTAGAGAAGCGGCGCCGTGTTATTCACCGGCTGCACATGCTGCAAAAGCAACGGCAAACCTCCTGGGAAAAAGAAGCTGAACGTCTGGTCTTGAAAGCATGGATCCGTGGCTACAGAAAAGCCATTAGCACATTGAGATCAAGCCCCCAGAATGGACGACAGGTAGTTGTGAAGAAAGCCGCAGTACTAGGGATGAAGACAGCCTTGAACTTAACAGAAGGAGACCCCACAGAGTCACGCAACCATCTCAAGAAACTTTTAGAAGAAGAGAAGGACCACTTTAGTAGGCAAGGGTGGGCATACCTTCCACTGCGAGTGAAAGGTGCATATGAGAATTTTCTACTTAGCATTGATGAGGCATGTGATGAGCTCAAAGTTCAGGCAGCAGCCCTGAAGCGTCTACAGCAAAATCCTTCTGGTCAGGAGAGACACCAGAATGTCAGCAGTCAGGACAATGAGTATGATCCATCCACCAGTATTTCAAGAAGGGATGATGGACATTTTTTCAAGCCAACAATGGATAGATTTGATAACATAGAGGGGTTTGCTGACATTACTGAGCTTCAGCCTGCAGACCATCAAAATCTTAGCTTGTCACCCACTAGGGTAGATCAAAATGTACACAAGATCATTGATAGAATAGCTGACCCACATGCGCTTTTAGCAAGCTATGGCAGCATCAAAGCCAGATTGCAGTTTGCTTATCTAAACGAGGGTGAAGTAGGGGAGGATTTTGACTGGAATTGGTTCAATCATACAGCACATTTGTTGAAGACAGGCAAGTATGAGTTCACACCTGTGGAGGAAGTTGACATGAGGAAACCTGGGGTAGGTGGGCAGATGCGATCTCATGCACTAGTCTGTCTGAGGGACCAGATTGTAGAAGAAGCTATCAGAGTTGAATTAGAGAGCATATATGATCCAATGTTTCTTCAGGACTCTCATGGGTTCCGACCAGGCAAGTCCCGCCACTCAGCTCTGAAGGCCATCAAGAATGGTTGGAAAGGAACTTCCTGGTTTCTTGATGTAGAGATTGACAATAGGTATGGCATTTCAAACCAAAAGAGGCTTTTGGACATCCTTTCAGAGAGGATACAGGATCAAAGACTTCTCAATATGTTGGAGCAGATGTTAGCAGTAGGTATTGTTGACATGGGAGGACGCATGTGTGAGAATGGAAGTTTACTCTCGGCCCTTCTCTGCAATATATACTACCACCAATTGGATTTGGAAATAGCCAGAATTAAATCGGAGGTGAATGTTGGGTCAAAGAAACGTGATGACCTAACAGGGATTGCAAGGACAGGGGGAGCTGGGCCTGGACGACGGCAACAGAACCACCAGGATCCTGAGTACATCAGGGTGAGGTATGTAAGATTTGCAGATGAATTTCTGATTGGTATCACTGCGAGCAAGGCTATTGCACAGGACATACTGGGGAGAGTGAAGCATTTTCTAGTGTCAAACTTGAAGCTGCGATTCCATTGAGGGAAGCTGTAGAGTTGTTGGTATCATACCTTTAAAATCTCTGCCCTCTGTGCCTGCCATCTTCAGTGCATGGGATTGTGGTATTCCAAAGATTTTGTGGACCTTTAATTTCTGGGTCAAGCTTGGAGTTTTGTGCTCACAAAAAAGGCTTCTAATCCATCATGCTCTTAACAATATAATTTCTTGAAATTTAGCTATTTGTCTCTTCGAGTGCTAGCCACCATCCTGACTGAGTCTTCCTATGGCTTCTGAAAATCTGATAGAAACTCGATTTTGTATTAATGATCTGCCTGAAGTTTTGGACAGACTATTATATGCTTATATCTACACCCATGGTCAGGAGCGCATGAAGTCAGTTGAAGTCATGGCAGCATGGACACAAAATTATGTGAGTACCTAGTTGTCAAACCTTGGGAACGGGTTTGGGCAACAACCACATTTGCACATGTTACAGTCATCAGTTAGAAGGTTGGGCAATCACATTGGGCTCGTGAAACCCTAAACTTGTCCCTGAAACCTGAAAACCATAAACCCTAAACCCTATAAAATGACGTCCTCTAGAAGATGCAAGCTTTTGGAGGAGGCCAGGCCATACCCTTGAAATGTGAAGAGCAGCTCAATGATCACACTTTTGTGAAGTCACAAAATTAGTTTTCTAGAGGACATTAGGAAGTAAAAAGTCCATTTAATAGGTATATGACAATGTTGATTGGGTTTTTGTTTTGAAGAGAACCTTCGGTCCTAGTTTTGCACAATATCCAAACTACATATCCAACTACAAATAACCTCTAGAGATTTCTTAGCACGAGCGTTTTTTTGGTGATTAAAAATAGTTGAAATGCTATGATAAAAAGAAAGGTGCTAAAAGTAATAAGGAAAATCATAGGGGAAAAAAATGAAAATATTGTTTGGATTCATCTACTTTTCATGCCATGGTAGCCAATACACAATAATAATGATAGTTTAGATCATCACATAGAAACTCAAGTCATCCAAATAATTTTCTCACTTTGCTCATTTTTCATTGGAAGGCTAAGGGGTCTCATCGTCATTACATGTATGGAGTGTACATCTTGTCGCACTATATTGTTAGGATGAACTTGCATTGTCTCTTGTTGTGTTTGTGATTCTCCAAATCTTTACTCCTTATCTTTACTCCTTCAAAGCTCTACGAAAAGGATTGTACCTCTCTTTTGTACATTCTTTCCATGACAATATGTGTTGTTTCAAGTTTTCATTGAAAAAAATATCTTGCATTGATGTTAATCCAAATTCTAAGTTTGGCTATTTTGTAGAATTGCAACAAAATTGAAATAGAGTTTTATTATGTGAGTTAGTTTTGGTTTTTATTCAGTTTTTTTTTTTTAATGTTTTAAATTTCATTTTAGGTTTCAATTTACATCTGATAGTCGGTCTTCAAATGTGTGACTTTCGACAAATTTATATATCATTTATCTTTTCATGGCCACATTGTTTGTCATTGCCACCACATGTGCTAAAAAATGAAGGTGTCAGTTTAGCCAAAAGGATTTTTTAAAAATTTACTATTTTCGCCATTTATGTGTGAAAAAAGAAAATTCGTTTTTTTTTTAATACAAATAACAACCCATAAAAATCTCCAAAAGTGCAAGAAAAACACTACTTCTCATGGCCTACTACATATGGAAGAATGGAGTGTTCTTTATGGTTAAGGAATGGAGTGTTCTTAACCGGCCCATCATCCATCGCATGCCTATGACCAAACACTTTGGCAGATTTTTTTCCAATTCTTCTCCATTTTGAGTGATTTAAAATGTTATAGGAGCACCTTCTCAAGCTTTACAAATCATCTTGGAACTCTAATAGCAACAGAGCAACATACAAGGAATTTTTTGGGGTGTTTGCAAACCAGCCTTTGTAACATTTGATGATTTATTTTTTGAGTTTTTGACCCCTTCTAATTTGGAGGGCTATAACTTTCTCAATTCTTTCTCTTTTTTTGACAATTTTTTAGTGCACTAAATGTGCCAATAAAAGGGGTTTAAGTTTTGTTTGGAGACCAAAAACAACAGAGCCCTCCCCTTGGATTCGACATGCCCTAAGCACTTAAGTGTTTGATCACCAGCTGGTTTACCCTATCACAAACTTTCAAAAAATCATAATTAATTTTACAAAAGCTTACAGAACTATAATTCCATTTGGAGGAGATTTTCAATCCTCTTTCGAATTTGTAATAAATTGAATGTGTGCAAGGTAACATCAAGAGTTGTTCTTGCCAAATTGCTTATTTTGACAATTCTAAATGATTTTACATTACAATATGGATGTATATATTAGCCTACTAGTACCTTGGCAGGTTCGATAGTAACCTGTAAAATATATAATATGTTTTGGGAATTTTATTTTGGCAACTTAGTTTTGATTTTGAAGATTTCGACATGTATAAAATAAATATAATAAGCCTATATAAAGCAATAAAAGTCTTCAATTATCTGCTTGTAGGTTCTTTAGGAAACATTAGTAAAAAAATTGGCATTTTGCAACTATCCTTTGCAACTAATTTTTAGTTGTAAATGACACATGCAACAAAACAAAATTACCATAGGTGATTAAAACAAGTCACAAGTGATTTTTAATTGCATGCAATATTCTATACTTGATATGTTTATATAATATCATTATTCATTTTCATCCATCATATTCATGGAGGGTTAGTTGTATATATGAAATACAATTGTGTAACTAAAATTAATCTTTTTTGTATTGTGACATGTCTCCATGGGTTTCAATCAATTATTTCATGACACATCACAATTTTAAATCCTATTTTAATATTTAATTAATTTAATCTAGATCAATTGATAGAATGTTAAAAGATGACACTTAGATAAATAAATAGTTAAATAAATTTAGGTAGCTACAGAGGTAAGTTTAAGGTAGGTGGGTAGGTAGGCCTAAGTAAGTAGGTAGGTAAGCCTAGATAGATAATTTGGGATAATCTTATTTTATTTTGAGTTTAACATTTAAAACCAAACCTCTATTATTGATTCATGTCAAATGCCATTTGTTTTTTAATATTTTTAACGCACTTTAATTATATATTTTATAAACTTAAAAAGTAAGACAAACAATACAAGATAAAAATTTCAATTGCATCCTAATTACAACTTGGTTGCAACTATTGCCTAATAACTAATTATTATACTAACATAGTAATATAATTATTAATTATATTAAATGTTGTATCAAATAATATCTAGAAATAATAATATTATAAATATTAATATATATGAATAACAACAACAAAATAATTAATAAATTAATAATATCAACTATTTATATTGATACGAATTTTATATATTAATTCACTACGTCCGTCAGTGTGTCAGTCTGTCTTTTACTTATCTCTTACTTTTTTCGATTCGTGGCCCTTTTTTTTTTGGTACCCTCTTTCTTCTTCTTTTTCACAGTTTTTCTTTCTTTCTGTATGCAGCTTTTTTTTCTCTAACGTCATTTCACTTTCATTACCTCTCTGACGTAATCCCATTGGCTCTCGTTCCCTGTGGAATGTTTTGGGGTGGGGGAAGGGAGAGCCCGGTGAAGCACGGGACGAGGGGGGGCCAGCAGGGCAGGAGGCCAA
>Ga0209611_10004924_pt1 | contig 22640 bp, 16 predicted proteins | sample S1TSphgellanicum_3_FD_187693 | JGI IMG/M metagenome (GOLD analysis project Ga0209611, IMG submission 187693) | Host-associated microbial communities from peat moss isolated from Minnesota, USA - S1T2_Fc - Sphagnum magellanicum MG (SPAdes) (version 2) | ecosystem: Host-associated > Plants > Peat... | reverse complement strand
GGGGGGGGGGGGGGGTGGACTAGTCATCTGAGGCTCCTCCCTTTTCGAAAATCCATATATTCTTTATTAATATACATATGGCTATTTTTTGAGCACAGGTTGAAGTTCAACCTAGATGTGGAAAATGGAGCACCTAAATAACGCATCTTCATAAACCCAAGAACTACGAGATCGCCCATGAAGATTTTTCATTCTAGGGTGATGGATGGATCATATCATTCGAGTCTTTTCTTATTTTTCTTGGAGGTCCAAAATAAATATTAATTAATATTCCCTATCTAGAGGTCCATTGGGGAAAGGAAGCCAGATTCTATCAAAAAACTATCTTGAAGGCTTAGGAGATTCTATCTAGTTATAAAAATGCTTGATGCAAATGACTTTCAACAAATTCCTTGGTCTTCAACCTTTTAAGTCATCGGCCCCCATATCAGTGTAATGGGATGTTTTTATCTATTTTCTAACATTGAATTTAGGTTTTTCTTCCCAAAACTTACCATTAACGTAATGGGGAAAGGGAGAGGGAATAAACAAACTTGGAGAGTGCAATATAATAAAAAGTTGTATGCTGCATTCAGGAAGGATGAATTGCTCCTAAAAAAATAAAAATCTATTGATTTTTTTCCAATTGGATAATAATGTAGGTGCAAGAATTTACTTCATGGGTGAGGTTTCTAGTTTAAGTCCAAAATAGCCTAGCTACGTTGGGGAAATCATAAAAAAAAATCTAATTTGTTCATGCATGTTTCATTTGGCTTGGGTATAGGGGATATAACTTAGTTAGTAGAGCGTTGCCTTTGCAATTGGGTTGTTACGCTTATGGGTTGGATGTTTAATTGTTTAGGCAGTAATGATAGTATTTTTTACCTAAACCGGTGGCTAACTTTTTTTCAAGAATGGGGAAGAAGACTAGAACATGCCATTGAAAAACTTTATTGATACAAAGATGGGCTGTCAAAAGCGTAGAAAAGGTAGGATGGGTAGTTGGTTAGATTTGGTATGGATTGTACATGGGCAATAGTTGGTGGCTTTCCTAGGGTTACTTCATCTAGAATCCTTGGGGAAGAGGATCAAGTTGGCCCTTGTGAATAGCTTGGTGCATTATCTTTCTTCAACCTTTCAAGCACAATATGATAAGAGAAACAAGCCATGGACCGACCCCATCATTTCCACTTCGTAGGAACTACGAGATCACCTCGAGGATGCTGAAGGCACCCATTGGTCATAGACCGATCATAAAACCTAATTCAAGAAGTTGAACTAGTTGTCCATTTCGGTTGGCTAAAGGTCGGAGAGGGGCAACAACTCATTGTTAAGATTAGAAAGTCGGGAAAAAAATAAGAAATTTTTTGAGTTCTTCTATAGCTGGACAATTCCGAGCTATTAAAGTTTTTAAAATCAGATTCCAACTCAACTAATGTCTTCTGACAAAAGTTGTTAGTTGGAGAGCACAATACCATGAGAGTTGTAAGTTGTGTTGGGGGGGTGGAAATTTTCTATTGTTGGCCTCTATGGTAAAATTAGTTAGAGAGGCCTAAAAGATTGTGGCTTACCTTGTGGTGGATGTTAATAGTTCGAATTTGCTTGTCTCTAGCTTGTAATCTCAGTCAATACAACGGTATATACACGTGATAACATGAAATAAGTATGATCATAATCAAGTTGATATATATATATATATATATATATATATAGTTGCCTATATATAAACGATTCCATATAAGTAGGTTGATTTATGATTTTTTATTTATGGACATTGATAAAATCTTTTTATTTAGCACTTTAGAATGGTATAGCCTTTAACGGCAAGGTTCAAATGAGGAAGGGCTTATGGTGGACACCTAGAGACAAAGAAGGGTGTAGCAAGCGATGAAATGCTTTGGGGAGCTGAAAATAAACATAAATCTAGATTTTTTTGAATGGGTTAACCTTTTGAGCTATTGTTGAATTCATAGGCAAGTAAGAGTCAACCTAGCGAATTGAAACATCATAGTAGCAAGAGGAAAAAGAAACAACAATAATTCCCATAGTAGTGGCGAACAAAACAAGAGTAACCTAAACCGTGAAAACGGGGTTGTGGGAGAGCAATATAAGTGTTATGTTGTTAAGAAAAGTAATTAAGTTTCGCACCCTAGATGATGCACCCCCAAACTCCTTGATAGACTTAATTGCAAGTTCAAAAGTGAAAACAACGGAAGGAAAAAGAGTTGGGGTACATTTTTTAATTCATTGCAGTTCGGGGGTAAAGAGGTGTGCTGGAGCTCCGGGATGGGGACTAGGATGAGTGACAAGTGAGTTAATTATTCACACGGATCTGCACAAACCAAATAACAAGTTGGTTAGTGTATAGTTGGAGCATTTTTGGTGCACAAATAAGCCATGAGCATACATGGATTCACAAGATTCACTAAGGCCCGAACTTGAAGGAAAACACCACCTTCCCCCTTATAATATTTTCTGTGATTAACCACAGGGGTTACATCCAAACGTCATTTTGTTTCAGGATTCCCAAGTTGGGAATTTGGAAATTTTTGAAATTGGGACTTCCACGACTTTGAAGGCCCATAACTTCTTGTGCAAACTTTTGATTGAGGTAAAGTTTGAAGCAAAGTTGTAGCCCTTGTCCATAGCTTTCCAAGATATATGGCACGCCATTTACACGTAAGTAAATTAAGGCGATTCCTGACTTTTAGTGGACGGGAGTCAAATTGGATTCGTTTTTTGGGTGTAACTTATGTTTTAAGTATTCAAATAGGTCATGCGAACCCATTTTAAACATCTACGTTTCAAAAAAATTTCAATGGAGCTATTTAATCCAATTAATTTTGACTTCTGAAATTGCTCTTTGAAAATTCAGAAGTCCATTAGGACTCCAATTCCCAAAGTGAGAGCTCATTTGGGAGTGTGTGCATTCATTTCTTCATTCTCCTACACTCCCGGGAACATAAAATGTGACTCCTGAGCTTCATTTACGACCCACATTTTTGCAAGCCCTTGCCTTGGTCATGAGCCCAAGACTAGGGTCATAACACCAAATGGTGAGAATTTAGTAGCCAAAAACATCAATAACTTACGCTCTAACCCGAATAACATGGTGCATGTGGAATCCCATGTGAATTAGCAAAAACCACCTTGCAAGGTTAAATACTCCTAGGTGATTGATAATGAAGTAGTTCTGTGAAAGGAAAGGTGAAAAGAACCCCATCGAGGAGTGAAATAGAACATGAAACTATAAGCTCCCAAGCAATGGGAGGAGAATTAGATACACCCAATTTGTCAACGGATGGATGGAAATTGAAACAAATGAATTTGATAACATCATGGACAAAAAACCTAACCAGATTTCACCTATTTGGGAAAACTTGGCAATGGGAAAGTTTTAGGGTCTCCAGAACAATGCCCCCACCAAACAATAATCTCACCTATCTTACAAGCTAAGGTCCAACCAATCCAAAAGAAGCAAAGGACTTTTCACTAGGGCATCCACTCTGGAATAATGCTTTGTACTAATTCTGTGCTCATACCTTTTGGGTAGTGGACACCCTTTTGACCTGGTCCCTTTTTTCTTGTTGGGTTTTTCTTAAGGAGATCAATGTTGACCAAGTTTGGTCTACTTCCCTATTTTGTCAAATAGAAATTGCCAATGATGGATGGTCTTTGTGCCAATAAAAATCGAAGGCTAAATTTGGATTCTATGGTGTTTTCAACCTCCCTCTATTGCGTCTAATAAAATCAAGAGTCCTTTGTGGCTGCTTCCAAAGGATACACACACCATTTTGCACAAATCAAAAATTTCATTCAGGGAGAAATCACCCTAACTTCAAAATCTCAAAACACAAATGGCCACTTTCACTGTGTCTAACCAAATAAAAGATTGCTCCTTCCAAAAATACAAGCAGCTTTCTTTGTCCAATATAATCACAGATAAACTCTCCCATGCAAATCATCCTAATTTCAAAATCTTAAAAAAAAAACCTCCCCTTTTTTTTCCAGTGTCCAATGAGATAGAAGATAGCTTCATTGTGGTCTTATATTTTCTATAAAAGCATTCCTTTTGAATTTACGCCACCCTAAATGATCCACAAATACATGAAATGAATCAATGGGTTGGCTAGACCACACTGCACGCAGTGTATAGTGGGTAGTGTAAAAGTAACTGATTATTGGCCTCCTTATTTGTGTTGTTGCAGTGTAAGTAAGTTTCAAGTGTTTTTCACTTCATTCCCCTTTTGACAGAAAAGGAAACACCAAATCCAAAATTTCTCATTTGGTATTATTATTTTCTCCAACATTTTGTGATTGCATATTTTACAAGCCAAAATAAAGTTTTAAAGATTCCTTTAACAACGAGCGGCTCACCTTTGCATAATGGCGGCCACCTATATGGCAAGTTCAAACTTCAAACCAACAACAAAGTCCATAAAATAGGAAAGTTCCACAAAGTTGCCCAAAAATAAACTCACAATTCACCATAACACCTGGTGAACAGGGTTCTTTTTCTTTTTAGCCCATCGTCCATAACAAGATGGAGCCACTTTTTTATACCAAAGTAAAAACTTTCCAACATCCTTCTATATTTCTGATTAGCTCGTTGAAAATGTGGCGATTTTAATAATTTTTTTGGAAAATATATGGTGACAAAAAAGGGCTCAAGTCACCACATTAGGAGGAAAAAAAATCCTAAAGTGGCCGTATATGTAAAGTGGCCATATTTAGAGATTAGGTTTTGACAAGTCGCCAAATTATCTTAAATTTTTCTACTTCCCCCAGAACCTCTAGCCAAATTTGGCTATGTCCTCTTGTGCATGATTGCCAACGCACCTACTTTATAAATTTGAAAAAAAACACCGCCTACAACCATTGTTGATTCTAATACTAATGCATTTTTTTAATGAAGTTATTGTTAGAGGGAATAGGTCCTAAATGAAACAAGAAAAAAGAAAAAAAAAGTGAGAAAAGAAAAAGGAAAAAACCAAAAACCAAAACCACTGTCTCTCTCGACTCCCTTGGCTGCTTCTGTTGGAATTGCGTTGCTTGTTTGTTCCTGTGCCTTTTGAGCTTGCGATCTCGCGTCGGGATCGGCTCCCCAAGCTCTTTTGTGGGTGTGCTTTTTTTTTTGTTCTTGAGTTGTCAGATCTTGTGATTCTTTCTTCGACTATTACCCAAATTTTTTTCTGCGATCCAGAGGGGGTTTCTTTCACAAAAATATTTTCGTGGACTTTGTTTTGGATTGATTCTTTGTAGCGGATGGTGGGGAGGTGGAGGTGGAGGAGGGGGTGCTTGGGATTGTCTTTTCTCTGAGATCCATACATTGGGTAGGCTCTTCTCTGTGTTGCTTTGGATTCTGAGATTGGCGTCCTTTTGCAGGTCCTGGAAGATTTGTAATCTTGAGATCTATGTGCCAGTAGGTGTGGTGCTCGTTTTATAATGTATTGACGGGTGTTATTGTTGAGATTTGCAGTTTGGGATGTCTGATTTCTGTTCTATGAGTGTTGTCAAAGGAGGGAGTCGTTCTTGACTGTAATTTGGTAATTTGATTGAGGGAAGCAGGCGAGAGAGAGAGAGAGAGAGAGAGAGAGAGAGAGAGGGGAGGTTCCGAGAGCGGCCATGGCCTCCACAGCAGGATTGGTGCCCATCACTCGAGCTTTTCTGTCCAAATTCTACGACAAATATCCCTTCAAACCCTTGGTGTCGGATGTGAGCTTGCTCGCGACTGCTTGCAAGGAACAAGCACTTCGCATGCATGCAGCCAATTCAGACGATCCAGGTTCCCCATTGCATATGCCAGAATTCCCCCCGTTCTTTTTTGGTTGGCAAACTGATTGAGCCTTCTTGTCGTCCTCTAAAGAATGTAAACGGAATTGAATTTTGGCTTCACGATTTTTTTATGAAGCTCGTCTACTTTGCCGATCAGACCATTTTAGGTTTCTGTATTTGGCAATTCCTTTGAATTGACTCCAGATCTGCATCATACACTGGAAATTAGGTTAAGGCCGATGACAATGGTGAATGTTTTCTCTGAAAAGGCAGACCATGTAGGTGAACTAGATCAGAGCAAACTGAAGGAGATACTAATTAGGTGCATATGCTAAAGTTTGTTAGTCCTCTAGTGTTTTTTTCAACAGGATAGGAAAAGATGAGTGCATGTGATTGAGCTTAATTTGTTGTTCATGGGTCTTTTGAGGTTTTTCTGGTAGGAAGAAGATAGTAGTAGAACATTATTATGACATAGCGGTTTGCATACAAAAAGCTGGAAAGAGCACCTGCAAGTATAGGTGATGATCAATGTTGTTACTATGGCACAACCTCGAGAAGTAAAAATGTTTCAGGGGGTTCCTTTCTGGGATGATATTGATTTGACAGGGAATGCAGATCTAGCTGCACAACTGGATTTAATTTCACCTCATAAGATTGATGAGAATACATGGCGAAACCGTGAACAAGTTGAAGAAATACTGTTCCTTTTGCATAAGGACAACTGGCCGTCCTCTGTGAGTAATTTCAATTTTGACTCAGTTAAAGTTGAGTCTTTCTGTCTCAACCACATTTGTATTAGAAGATTTCTGGTTGGTTTTCCTTGACATATATTCACATGATTACTAATGGATCCTGGGTTTTATTTGCCAGCTCAAAGAGGAGGATTGCCTGCCAACTAATGCAGTTGCTGTTCGCCTAGCTAAGTTGGAGGAACAGATGCAACACTTGTTGACAACCATTCAAGAATTCCAGAAGGCAAGCAGCGAAAGGATATTCAACATGGGTATGCATCAGCAAGTTGCAGTCAGGAGCTTTTATAGGTTGTCTGATACTTGTGTCACTTAGGTCAAGAACCCTAAGGTTGAACTGGTGGGAAATGACTGTTGCTGATATCTGGTTTTGGTCCAGTGCTCACATACATGCCTCAGGACTTCCGTTGTATACTCTTTAAGCAACAGCGAGAGCGGTCTGAGAAGAGGCGCCAGGCTGAGGTGGATGCCCTTGTTGCTGCTGGGGGCAGCATCCATGATAAGTATGCACTTTTATGGCGGCAACAGATGGACAGGTACTTGCTACTTAATATGAATCTCCAATGGCTTGCACTGAAAATTTCTGGATGAGAGGTGAAATGAAATGTTCCTGCTCAGCTCTGAGGCACTTTGATTTTTGGTTTGTGGTCTACAGAGAAGTTTGTTATTCTGATTTGTGTGTGGGTGGCAGGCGGCACCAACTAGCACAGCTTGGCTCATCAACTGGTGTGCTAAGGACCATAGTCAAGTGGCTTGTGGGAGTGCCCCAGGTACTAATGCACCAGTCAAGGTTGGCATTGTGTTCATTAATGTTTCTTGAGTGGCAAATTCGTGCTGGGAGGTAAGGTCTGCTATAGACTGGTTGCAAATGATCTTTGATCTGTTCTGTTTATTTTATTGTGTTCCTCATACATTTATGGAGACAAAAAGGATATTATTTAGGTTTCATTTTAGAGTGTTGTTGACTTCCAAGCATTGGGAAGTGTTTGAGTTGCTAAAATGGGGTCCTTTTCATGTTGGTGCAGGTGCTATTGGACTTTGTTTGTCGGATAAATGATGACAATGGGTATGTTGGGACAAATAGCATCATCCTACATCTGAAAGTGGAAAGACCATGGCTCACTTTAATTTAGTTATGTTTGTGGAATGTACTTTTGTTTGTTTCTCCAATTGCATTGTGATGTTTGTCACTGTTGATTCCTTGGTTGCATATTGAGCGTTCTATCATGGGAATACATGGCAGTCCTATGGAGGAGCAGCGGCAGCGTTATGGACCTCCGCTTTATGAGCTCACCAGTTTTGCCATTGCCCTTCGTGTGTTTGTTTCTCTGTGGTGGTCTTCATTTGACCATGCAATTTTGTATGTCACTAGCTCTTTCACTATGATATCCACTGTCCTACCACTAACCAAGTGATGCTACTTCTAATAAATTTCCATGTCCCTTGAGCTGTTGAGGCTACTGGTGGATATTAAGAATCCATTTTTTCCTCCATTGCTTCTTGCATGTCATGACCTACCTATGCATATATTTGTTCTATGCAACTTACTTAGTCATACTGACAGAAGCAAAGTACTATCACTGTTCACATTGTTGGTCTTGTGGTGTAGATAACAATTTAATTGGAATGTTTGTTGGTCTGTATGAGAACAGTCCTACAAAAGAACTTTTAGAGTTGCTGGAGAAGTCTGTGAGTGTTTACAGCTCCGAATTCAAGCGTTTTCTCAGCTTTCTGGGGTAAAACTCTTATCAGAGTACTATGTTAATTTTCTTGCTTTTGATTGTGGGCCCTGTGTGGGCTCCATTGCAGTCTCTCAAGTTTAGAATTTCTCAGTTGAATTTAAGTTGTAACCTGTCACAGGGAAGTGTTTGAGAATTCTCCGTTTCTTATATCTGCTGAGGATGCTGGAATTGCAAACAAGTAAGCTCTTCCTATCTCTTATCTTCAGTTTATTTCTTAGCTATGCCCTTATGCTGTAGGCAAGCTTTGGGGACTAGATACTCACCTGCTCATGTGCATCATTGGTCAGTCTACACCATTACTCCCATCTGATAGTCTTCTTTGAAATGGCTACAATGCAGGGATGATTTCAAGGAGGCAATCATTGCAGCTGGAAAGACACATGAGGTGAGCAGACAGTTTTCCCATTGAGATTAAAAGTTGCTTCCTCTGTAACATGATATCCTCCTTGTGGTACTGTTCTTATGTGATATGATTCATAGGTGCATACAGTTCTGGAGAAGTGGTCTGCAATGACCTGCAGATGCTGAAAATGGGCATTGTTTCTTTCAACAGGTGCTAGTCACAGTTGAGTGTGAGGGCTCTTTAGTTGCTTGGGACTTCCGATTGACAGCTGGAAAGGTATGAGTGATCATTCACATGCTCTGTAGTCAGTGTTGGTGGACTGTCCTGAAGCAATCTGATGGGTTTCTGAGATAATTATTTATCTTTGCTGATGTGTTCTGTTCACTTCAAGATTCTGGATGCCAAGTATTGTAATGTCCTCTAATTGTGTTATTTTGACAAGTTACATGCATAGCAAATTTTAAAGTGTGAAATGTAAAGAAAATTGGGGTTTGGAGTTTGGACTCTCTTTAGGCACAACAGCTCCTTTCAAATGTGCTTCTGCTCAAGTGTGTTGTATAACTGGTGTCATTTCTGTGACTCACCAAGTGATGTAAATGGAAGAGGTTAAGGGTGCTATATGCTTGGCTAGCTACAGCTTTGCATGGATGTGTGTAAAATATTACAGATCCATGACATGGCTAATCCATGACCTGTAGCACTGGTTAGATGCCAGGACATATTCTCCAGATCCAGTCCATAGGCACCATGTGGTACAAAGTGCAATGCCTGTATCTTGACACTTCCAAACCCAATCACTTTCTGAGGTTAGTAACAGATATTTGTAATCTATTTCTTACTCTTCTGTTGATTGCGTGTCTTTGAAGGATGTTGGCTTCAGTGTGGAGTTTTTGGATGCATCAAGTACAAATCGACCAATGCTTCCTTATCAACGCTATGAAGCACACCAAGTAATCTGTTTCTTGCTAATCTGTGTTCATCAAGCTTGGAAGTCTTGTGTTCTAATATGCTCATGTCAACTCATCTTTCTTGATCCAACATTAGTGAGCAACATATATTTACCTATGGAAGAGGAATTTTGACCAAAGTTGCTATGGAAGAGCAATATAAATGGTCTGTGGAGACTGCTGCGGTGTTGGAATTGCATAGCTGCTTTTGGATAACTGACTGTTTAGTATCACTGCTGACTGATTGTGGTTTGCTGGCAGGGAAACTTCTACTCTCCATCCATTGGCATGTACAAGCTGATATGGGACAATAGTTACTCAAACTTCTACCGCAAGGTATCAGACAATCACATCAATCTTATCTAGTAGTCCTGAAAACTGCAATCTTCCTGTCAAGTACATGGTTGAAGATCCTCAGCAAAGCCACCCATGTTTGTTGCAAATCATCTGGAATTCTATTCTGATTCATCTGGGCTATGGCTACTCAGTTGATACATCCTTTCCGGGGAAAGGGCTTATGTCCTAGAGGTGGCATTGCCTTTCTCTCTCCTGGGTGAAAAGGCAGTAGTATGGGCAATGTGAAGTTCTCATAATCATGTTAGTGGAGAGTTTGGGTTCTGATCGGTTGTCTGTGAAAATGAACAGCTGGTTCCAAATAATCTCAGTTGCAGTATACTCATGACAATCCCTTCTCTTTCTGATGGTGGCAGAGTGTGCGGTACAAAGTGGACTCAATCCCACCAGTTCTTGACACAGACAAACATGCTCTTTCAACTAATGATGAATCACCATGCAGTGATGCAACTTTGAATGATGAAAAACAATGAGCTATTGATGAAGCCATTGAAAAGAAGGCCAAACTGACTGGCCCTCTTAACTTTGCAAACAACATTATATCAAGGAATGGGTGATTAGTTTTTTTCACAACCCAAGGGCATTGGTGGTACACTAATACAGGTGGGAACCATTTTCTGGGCTGAAGTGTTCGTGTAGAAACACCTGCTGCAGGTGTTCTGGATTTCTTCAGAACATTAGTGAGTTCTCTTTATGGCAGGGATCACCTTTCCTGTTTTTGCAGAGCAATAAGAGAAAGCTGCCTGCCATAATGCATAACTACAGACAATGATATTTGTTTTGCCCTCTTAAGTCTGGGCACATTCTTTCTGTTGGGTCAAGTTCCAAAAGCTTGGGTCAGGTTCCTGTAGACCTGTTCTGCTTGCTTACAAAGCACTGTCAGGAAAGTACTCAAGCTCTCAAGCATGTTAAGTCTGAGCTTCAGGACCAACATTCTTGATCCAAGGTTCCAGAAAAATTCCTTTTGCTTTTGATTGGTTGGGATGTAGGCTGATTTCTGTGATGTATTTGTCCAATGTGAGTTCGAAGTATAGAAGTGATGTATCCACCTGGTAAAACTTGTTTGTCTTCCAATGTGAATGACAAGTTGTATAAGCATCTGTGTGATAGTAAAGTCAGTTATGGGTTGTGGGGAAAAGTGAAGTCTGCTGTAGATTTCAAGGTTGATAATGGGTGGCTTGAGTGTGGCCAGAGGGATCAATACAGGGCTGTGGTATTTTGGGAACAAACCTCTATTTAATTGAGGTTGCATATGCCACATGATTAGGGCTGTCTGGCTGAGGATGACATATACATGACAGGAATAGTTACTTATGGGTTTGTGGTCAGAGATAAGATTTCGAGTTGATATCAAGCATGACAATGGGTGACCTTAGTGTATGCAGAGGGAATAGTACAGGGCTGTGGGAATCTTTTCTAACTGAGGTTGGGTGTGCGGCAGAAGCAGGGCTGCTTGATTTAGTGTTGGGTGAAGAGTTGAGCCTTCTTCCCATCAAAATTGAGATAAGTGGCCACCTAGGTTCTTGGAGCAATGGAGCTCTGGACAAACTTGGTGGGTGGCCTTGAGGTTCAAACTCCAAATTTTAGTTTCTAAGTTCCCATCCCACACATTCCTATGGAGCACGTTGAAATAGTTGTGGGACCATTATGTTGGTTTTTGGAAGAAGGAATTGGGACTCTTTTCCAGGAAAATGAAGTGATGACTCAAAGGCACTGCTTGGATTGTCCAAGATGAAGTTTTAAGTGCATGATGATTAGTACTCTCTGTCCCTGCACAAAATAGTCCTTTATGTACAAGTTTGCAAAGACAACCTAGATTTCAACTACTCAACAGTTCCAAAAATTGGTCAACTGAGGATTCAAATTAGCTCTTGTTTCCACTCCATCACTCAACCATAGTTTTTAGTATCAAGCAGCTCATTGCATAATGCTCTGTCCTTTTCACAAGTTGAAGCAAAATCATGATGAAACTGTGTAACATGGTTAGGTGAATTGAGTGCAAGATGAACTTAATAAAAAAGCAGCCTTGACATTAGTACAGCCAGGTTTGTAGCTGTCACAAATTGGTTCCTGGTCTAGACCAAAATTGTATCCCATATCTTACACAAATGCAAAGTCTTGGCCAGGAACTACCCTCTCTGCATGAAACCAACAAAGTGGTTCCTGGTCTAGATCAAAATTGTATCCCAAATCTTACACAAATGCAAAGTCTTGGCCAGGAACTACGCTCTCTGGGTGGAACCAACAAAGGATCATTAGTGGTGTGGCGAAGGGGGAAATATTTTTCATGGAAGGAAGGATATCTCTCAACTCTGGTGAGCAGCTGGAAAGTAAGCTCTCATGAATGGAAATTGAGTGCCACAATAATTGTTGTGGCTCATGCATGCAGTTATTTAATTCCTCAGTTCCTCAGTTAATTCCTCAGGAACATGGGAATTGTTGATGTACAATTTTTTGAAACAAAATCAACAAATTTATGTGTCCATTTATCTTTACACTGAAACTAAGAAAATCTGAAGAAAGGAAGAAGAAACATTCAATGCACTTAGCAGTAGGCAAAGAAGATTTTAAAAATTAGGAACGAGTGATGAATAGGATCTAGTATTGTATGTTTTGAATCAGAATTTTCAAAACCCAACAAACCACACACAAAATACAAAAAGCTATCTAAATTGTTTGGGTAGTAAGATTACCACGTGTTTTCCTTTTCTAATAACAAGCTGGCAATGGTGCTCATCGGGTGTGAATCACTCTGTGTGATCTGCAACTAAGTCTGGTGTGCGCGCTGCTGATCTGATGAGCGGCAAGGGAGATCTGATAAATGTAGCAAATACTAGTTTCCGCATGAGGAATGAAAGCGCTGGTGGCTCATCATTCGTATTCGGTTCTCCAGTTTCTGCACTTGATATTTTCTACACATTGTCTGTGGTCTCATTAATTGGTCTCGACCACTCTCTCGTGCGCCTCTTTGCTGCTGCAGCTGCTGCTTCTGCTCTTGTAGTAGCTTTCCATATACACTGACTGGTTCATGAATTCCCACGCGATGCAAATCCGACTAACTCGGACGTTCTCTTGACGATACCATATGGTCACGTCAATTAAAAGTATACTTTTTTCTTGCTGGACTCTCCCCGGGGAGGTGGGAGGTGAGGGGCGGCTGCTTAATTGGGTTGCGGGTTATCGTCTGATCTACTTTGCCGAGTTTTTCAGTTTCTGACGACTTCTTTTGAACCCATATTCTCCTGGACAGCCCCTTTTGTCTATGCAATCCTATTTTTGCAGTATGCACTAAGTGTGTGAATAGAAGTTAGTTCAGTGGACGGGGGCTAGCCCAGCGTCAGATGTGTCACTTCTGATACATCTGGTTGAAGTTCCAGGGATCAAGCTGCTCGCAGTTGGACGAATAGAGGTCAGAGATTTGCCTCTTTAGTTGAAGTAGAATGTGAACGTCCCCGAGTGATTGATCTCCTCTCGCGGTCGTTGGAAACCTCAAGTCAGCTTTACCAGCTGTGCTCTCACATAGCGTCCCCCAGTCATCTAATGCCGGGAGTCCTGTATCTTCCGCCGGGTTGTTGTTTTCGTTGCACCGAGCAGCAGCGGTGAAGAAGCTTGGCGAGTTATGATCGTTTTCCAACGCATATTGCTCGCTAAAGAAGCCGCCCGTATCCTTTCTGGTAACGTTGCGTCCCTGCACAAGGCCCTTGAAACCCGCGGCTGACAGTGGCATGGCGTGGTTACCGGCTTCCAATTGGCTCATACCAGCGAGCTGTGCCAGATGAGCATTGAAGGAGTCGTGACAGGAGACGTTGTAGCTGGTAACCAGATTAGTCTCTTGCTTACAATGAACCAAAGGGTTATTGGGGACGGGGTAACTTGATCCAGCCCCAGAGAGAATCTCAGGGGAGCTCATGATCTCCGGCATCATCCCGAATTGCCCCTCGAAGGAAGCCGCCCTCTCGTCAGACTTCATCTTGAAGTTCTTGGTCTTTTTGAAAACCCGACATACAACCCAGCCACCATCGTCCTGCAAGACTCAGGACGTCCAGTTTTAATGTGCTAGCAACGCAACCCATAAGTGGTTGATCAAGGAGGAGAAAAGCTCGCTAGGAAATGAGCTACAGGACGAACAAGTCAGGTTGAACGAAGAGGAGAAAAAGTCACTTCGAAAATGAGCTACAAAACGAACGGGTGAGAGTGAAGAGAACTGTGAGGACCTATACCAGTTCTCTCACTCCTTAGGTACTATACTTGGGAAGGCAGATCTCAGCAAACATCTTGAAACATAAGATTGCAATTTATCTATAAACATTCCTTGTTCAGAAGCCTTGCGCCTTGGCATGCAACCAACATCCATGGTTCCATCCTGTTGTTTCGATAGTCTTAGCATAAGCACAAAACGACGATAAACGGATGATATCTGCAAGAGTGGTTGACATACATGGGCAGGCATGCGAGGGCCATCGTCTAAACGAAATTCGTGCATGATCCAATCAGTTTTGTTGCCATGGGGTGCTCGTCCTTCGTAAAACACCAGTGTCTTTCGCATACCAATGAGCTGCTGGACTTTAGTGCAAATAGGCTTGTCGCGTCCCGTCGCCTTCCAGAAGCCTGCTGTGGTCGCTCGATTAGCTCGGTTTCCCGTCGGGTACTTTTTGTCTTTGCGGCTAAAGAAGTAGTAATCTGCGTGCTTCTCGTTAGTGTCTGGAGTTTTGCATAGATCTGTACCCCCCCCAAAACCTTGGCTTGCGTGAAATGCGCAGATGAGCGCAGCATTACAATTGTTTTTCTTTTAGTGCGCAACATGTATCGAAGCCTCAGAACTATGCATATGTGCTTAAGGTCGAATCCTCTAACACTCAGCAGAGCTACGACAAGATTTTTGAGTTTTCCTTTTCATGCAACTAGTTCGATAATAGTTCTTAAAACATTTACAGGGGTTTTCAGTGCATGAGTAAGGACACCTCGAGGATTAGCATGATCATCAGAACTCCAAGTATGTTATTCCAAGCACCTTGATTTCTTCATTAGAGAACAGTCCAGGTCTACGCTAACTCGAGTGTATTAGTCTTAAGACTGATCTTAAGTTAATCGACCTTTTATCTTAAATTGTGACAAATCCTTTTGGACGAATCACGCGACTACATCACATTCCTGCAGCATCCTCCGAACGAACAATGAGAGTCGCATCATGTTGCATACCTTGGAGATCCCATGGCTCCAATTTGTACAAATCAAGCTCCTTGATCAGGTCGAGATCGATCTGCTTGGCAGCCACCTTCTTGGGCAAGTAGTAACCGACTAACTCCTCATCTGTTGGATGAAACCTGAAGCCAACAGGCACGCGCGTTGTCGGCGAATGAGTCATTGTGCTGCTCCTCGTCGCTGATCTCTCCGCGCAGCCACATGCACAACAGGCGCCGGTTAGGGATAGGCATTCGCTTTCTTTCGCGGCAAGGCGCGTTAGAACGTGCGCAGACTTACCTGTGATCTATGGAGCATTATATTCATGTAGTTGCGCCACACAAGAAACTGTGGTGGATAAGCTATTTCTTGACAGCATGTTGGACTTGAAAGTTCCATGACTACTATCCGTACAGAAGTCGCCATTGTAAGATATTCGAGCGTCCACCGAAAGAACATACTAAGACTTTGTTCTTAGTTGCGGAAGAACCATAGGTGAGACGAGTAGAGAATCATGCAAGTCGAATTCATCAGCAACCTTCCCTGTTCTAATACGGACGCTGTTCTATTCTTGGAAGGTAGCTACTAGCAACATCCCTGACGAGAGAATAAGCTCATTGGCTGAAACACAATTGAATCAACTCTTTTTTATCAGCGTCCTCTGTCGTAAATGCAATCTAATCTAGTTGTATAGCAGCTTGATATCTCCTTTCGCTATCCTCGTCTCATGAACAGACCTGAACTTCAGAAAACAGCACTGATTGTATTTGCGTATGCTGCACATAAAACATAGAGGAGGATTGTACGCCGCCTAACCCTAAAAGCATTTGACATGGTTTTGCTTACATATGATACGGACGGCAACATCCACAGTTTTTAAAGCGGTGCAACACTGCGACTAAGCGCTTCTAAGAAGCCTCTTAGCAGTATTTGCTATCCTCGGCGCAAGTTTACTGCTTAATGTTACAGATGATCGGATCCGTCTTTAGTCAAACATATGTGAGGTCAGGCGTGCACACAAGATCGCTTCAATTACTGTTCAATAGTTTGAAACAGCCTGTTGTGTCACAAAGGTCTGACTAACAGGAACTAATTGTTAGTCCAAATTTCCAGCTTGCTGGTCTTGCAGTGCTCATAAGGTCTACAGATCTGGAGAGAGCCTTGAAACAAGAAAAACTTTGTAAGGTATAACAAACCTTTCTTTTTGCACCGGTGCGCTACTTGTGTTTCAAGGTTGAATCCCGGGTCAGGCTGCACGCACATAGACAGACTTCTTCTCTTGCATTTTTGGTTTTGAGTCACCGATGGGTCTTCACAAGTCTGTAGCCGTTTGACCAATAGGTGAATAATTTGAGCAAAACAGAAGACAAAGGGACGGGACAATCAGCGCGTGACAGAAGGAAAACAGAGAGGTTTCAAGGGTATCTACAAAGAGTGAAGCAAGGTGAAATGGTAAGGACCAAAAAAAAGACAAACTGAGGCAAGCACCAGCATTCTCATCAGCACATCAAACAGATCAGCCAGTTTGTTAGCATCACTAGACAGGCTTGCACGTTCAATCGCATACCCTAAAGAACAAAGAGACTGACTAGCAGTTTACAGACTCTTTACTAGTCATGTAAACGCACGTGCGCTAAAATATTTCTCAACTCTCTCCTTCAGAGATGGTTTAAAAAATAAAACTCAAAATCGGCACAACAGATCAATCGGCCGCAACACCGCAAATCCAAGTCTTGGACAAGAACCCTGATCAACAACGTCAACACTCCTGTTACAAGTCACGAATATACAGACTTCAAGCAACCAACCAACGTTATAGAACTCCGAATTACGTAGAGGACTTACTGGTTTAACAACTACAAGAACCAATGAAGATCAGGCTGTTCGTCACAAAAAATCGACACCGTCCGCTGTAGATAAGTACACTAGAATACAAGGCGGCGGCGAAAGCATGATTAAGGCTACATAAACTTGACAAGGACGAAAGCTTAGAACTCTGGAGACCAAAGGCCAACCCGACCACACTTACAGGACAGTTCTGAAGGTAGAACCAAGCGAAACAACTCTGCACGTCGGCGCTGGGTCGCGCGTATGAGGAGTCAGATGATAAACACAGGCCGGCGATCACCAGCTTGTAATGGGGACGAACACATCGATCTCCTCGCAATAACGCACCGACTGTCGAAACCCAATCGTTCCACGGCAACCCAAACCGCACAAATGATCTCTCAACTGGTTTTGTGCCTCGATGGTGGCGACTGGTTGATGCAGTGGCTTCAAACTTGGCAGGGCTAACGCAGCAAAGCAGCTTCTTACAGGTAGTCTTTTTAGTACAGGAAGCTTTGCCCTAGCTACCTGCGAACCCACGTCTCCGACCTACTTGTAAGTTAGCTAGCCCCTTTCCACTGGAACCCACTTGGGTCTTGTCTTGTGTTCACCACCCCTGCCTAACTATAAAAAAATGTATTCCCTTTATTTTCTTCTTTGCTTAAATCCATTATATTTATATAAGGGTAAGGGAGGACTCTTTATGATTATTTTGAATGTGGGAAATATTAAATTTGGACTTGGAGACCCTGATTTTGTTTTAAAACAAGATATTTATTATGTTTAGAATCAATCAAACTAGTTTTGGGGTTTTCACACATTGTACTAGTGTAGGTTCTGAGTGGCAAAGCAACAGAAGAAGAAGAAATAAATGAAATATGTCCCATGCTTGGTTGGGTTTGCTGAACTCTGGAAGTATACATTAATTATACACACCTAGGGTAGATCTACCTCATTTTTCGGTTCTACGAATGCTAGAACTTTAAAGGGGGAGGGGAGGGGAGGGGAGGGGGGGGGCAGAGGGGACTTTTTTGGGGGCGAAAAAGGCAAGTTAGAAAGTGAATGGAAAGTGAATGACTTAGCTTTTTCAACAATCGGAAAGTGTTGGGACATTTTCGTCTTGCAGTTAAAAAATCTTTAGATATAGGTTGGTGAGAAACTGGGTTTGGGATACTGTAACCCTGGATCAGCCCAAGGTTGGGCTTACCTTAGTTACATACCATAAGTGGGCTTCTGTTCATTATTAACTCCAAGGTTGGGTGGCATAGTTGAGTGGCGTCACGGTTGTGAGTAGCCGGCCAGTGTGAACCAACTACCACACTGATATCTTGACGTTATTGATTGAGGTCTCTTGGTGGCTATATTTAACCTGCGAAAGTTTTAATTTGGACTCAGAGACCAGAGACCTTGATTTTGTTTCAAAACAAAAAAATTGTAATAATTAGAAACATTTTGGGTTTTTACTTTCTACAGTGAATCAGTAAGTAAGTACTGGTTCACAGTAAGTACTGGTTCACCGGCCAGAGTGAACCAGCAGCCACCAATGCACCAGTTGACTGTTCTGTCCTCTGGATGGGCTGCGTTTTTTCATTTGGTGTCATAGGAGCTTGATCGAAGTCCATTTCTTTTTGTTGTTAATCATTGTATTTTATTTTTTTGGGTTTGTTCTTTGTTATTTTTTCTTGGACCTGACCTCACACATAGCTACCTTGCTCACCTTCCTACCTTCATAAATATTGTACCAACCTTAGTACCTTACTAATTATCCCCTCCTAACCTAATTACAATAACTAACCTAAATACTATGTTAACTATCTACCTTACTAACCTAGCTACCTTGTTAATTACATACCCTACTAACTTAGTTACATTACTATTTAGCAATTCTATATAAACAACCACCCTATTGACATAAATACTTTACAAACATAATCACATTAATAAGGTAACTTGTTTCCTACGTACTAACTCGCCTATCTACTTAGCTACCTTGCTAATGTAACTTTCTTCCTACCTACTAACTTGCCTACCTACATGTTTATTTACTTTAGTAACCTATCTACCTTACTCTTTGAACTTCCTTTCTATTTACTAATTTGTTTACAAACCCAATTACCTACCTATATACCTACTTACCTACCTATTCTAATAACCTATCTACCTTGCTCCTTGAATTTCCTTTCTACTTATTAATTTGCTTACTAACCCAATTACCTACTTATATACCTACTTACTTACTTATGCACCCACCTTCCTACCTACCACTATGTTCACCTACCTACTTATGTTTTTTACATAGCCAAATACCTAATTAATTACCTACTCACTTTTCTCACCCCCAGCCCCCCGATCCTTCCTATCAATTTATTAAAGTTCACCCTAATTCATGGATGATAAACATTGGTCCCCATATGTACGTATTATAAACAATTTATAGTGAAAACAATGTCATAATTACAACCATTTTGGTTTAGTTAATTCATATTTTACTAAATTTTGTAACCCTAATTTATTTATGGAATGGACATTACAATACATCTTTTTATGTAATTATTATAAGTATGTACTATCGGATTATGGTTTAGGTTTAAAATTGGGACACATAAATTAGTTAACAAGTTTTTCACAAATCTATAGTAATTAATTTAAACTAGGTTTAAAATTTTAAGGTTTAAACATATGTGAAATAATACAATTTCATTTTATATCTTTTTTAAAGAGAATGGGAAAAATTAATTTGGAGAAATCACACAAAGGTAAGAGACGTATTTTGTCTTTTGGTTTTTTATAAAATTTATTTGATTTAAAAAAAGATTAAGCATTTTATTTTATTTTGCATTATATAATTTGTACACTTTGTATAGTTTTTTGGGTTTAGGGCATATATCACTAAGATTTTTTTTGTTAAAGTTTGTATAGTTAAGGTTGTAATAAAACTTATGGAAAAATATCATTTGGATTTTTAGGGTTATGCCTTATGATTTAATGTTTAAGAATTTGGTTCATATATATCAAGGCTTAAGGTTTATACTCTAGACTTTGTTCATTCTATTGATTTTTTATTTTATCACTTGTTTAGATTTATAACATAATTATGAATCTCCTTTGTTTTCATATGTTCCATAGTTGTTAAAATTCAATAATTCCTAACCCACTTCTATTTAAATGCAATACCAATATCATATTGTGATAATTCATTAACCATGAAACATAAAATAATTTTTTAAATATTTGATTCCCCACTAATACATCATGAAATTCATGTTTTCAAATTTATTTATTCACCTTATAGTATGATTTAACATATATAAAAATGAACATAATGCAAAATTGGTCACATTGATTATACAAGGGGTTAGGTTTTAATGTAAAATTTACTACTTAATGTTAAAATTATGGTTTAGGTTTAGAATTTAGGACATAAATTAATTAACTTTTTTTTTACAAGTCTATAATAATTAAAATAAATCTAAAGTGCATTTTGGGCGGAACTTTTAAGGCTTAAACATATGTAAAACAATGCAATGTCATTTTATATTTTTATAAAGAAAGTGAAAAAACTTAATTTGGAAATATCACCAAATGGTAATAGATATACCTTTTTTTTACGTTTCCCTAAATGCAATACCCATGTGTAGGGTCATTTCGAAATAACCAATATGTAGTTTGGGTGGCTTTTCAATGAAAACTAAAACTTATATATAATATCTACATGCAAGTTCATTTTGAAATAATGCATAGATGATTTAAACAACCTTAAGTGAATAATCAACCTTAAATGCAATACCCACATGTAAGGTCATTTCAAAATAAGTGGTTTGGGTACCCAAAATACATTTCTTTATATACCGAAATTAATTTTATGATAATTAATTATCATGAATAATTATTTAAAATAATGATTTGAATAACTTATAACATAAAAAATCTAATTCAGATAATAAATAAATATTAAATTATTGATTTGATTTTTAAATCTAAATTTTAATTATCTGAATAATTAAAATTCAACCAAATAATCAATTAATTAATATTAAGAAATAAATGATTGTTTAAATATGATAATCAATCATTTACATTATCTAATTTTTTTAATAATAATTCCTCAATTATGACATTATTTGTTGATACTTAAATTAAATTATTTTGTCATATGAGTCCCATAAATATTACAATAGAAACCTATATACAAGTATGGCAAAAAATGTTTAAAATCAGCAATTATTTATGGATTTATATGTAGGTATTATAATGGATGTTAAAAAAATCAACAACTAGACCTACATGCGAGTATTACAATGGATGTAAAAAAACCAATAACTATTTACAAGAACTATATGTGAATATTGCAATGGATGTAAAAAAACTAATAACTATTTACGAAACCTATATGTGGATATTACATATTTGAAATGACCTTATAGAAATTATAGTAGAAAGGATGTAGGTATTGCCCAATGTTCATTTTGATCTTTGTAAACCCTAGACAAATTAATGTTACATATTCATATGGGCCTATTTAAGTTTTGATTTTTACATCTAAAGTATTAAGAAGATTATGAAAAAGAAAACATATATAATTAACCATATACCCATCAAACAAATGTGACTAGAAGAAAATATTATATAGATAAAAGATGTACAAATATGGGTGGATTAAAAAATGTTAAATAACACAATGAAAAAAAAGGTTTTCTATAACATATCAAAGGACCAAGGTTCAAAAATTGGATAGTTTAAAAAATGAAAGGGCTGAAAACACTTAGCTAACTATATAAAATGAAAACCCTAAACCATATCATTATCTGCAATCTTGTGTGTAGTTCAATAAGAAGTTGTTGCATTTGCATTTGCAACCCTTGTTGCGTGATAAACAATGTACAAATGACAACATTGCATTTCAACCTGAACTGCATTTGCAACAAAAATTTCTTTTGTTATGCCCTAAACCTTATAAACACCCAAAAACCACCAAATTAAATCTTAACAACACCAAACAAAAAGGCAATGGCAACAAGTTGCCATTGCCTTTTTCATTGGAACACCACCACAAGAAGACAATGGCACATTGCTTTCGTTTTCTTCTTCTCAAACATAAAGAAAACAAAACACACAAAAAAACTACAACAAAAAAAACAAGGAGAAGGGAGGGAGCTTACCTTCAAACTCCCACTTTGCCCTCTCACTTTTGGCTCCCACTTTTGCACTTTCGTTTCAAGTGTTTTTTCCTAGCATCTTTTTCTTCTCAAATAAAAAAAATAAAAATAAAAACCATAGAACAGAAAATAAATGTAGAGAAAGGAAAGAGCTTACCTTCAAGATCCTGCTCTACCTTCTCACTTTTGACTCCCGCTTCTACCCTCCCACTTTTGCACTTCTGTTTCAAACGCTTTCTCTTGGCATCTTCTTCTTCTCAAGCAGAAGAGAAAAAACACACACACACACACACACAAAGAAAAAAAAAACCATAGAAAGAAAAAAAATGCAAAAAAGGGAGGGAGGTTACCTTCAAGCTCCCACTTTGCCCTCTCATTTTTGGCTTTTACTTCTACCCTCTTACTTCTGGCCTTTCGTTTCAAGCACTTTCTCGTGGCATGTTTTTCTTCTCAAACAGAAGAAAAAAAAAACACACAAAGAAAAAAAAACGCATAAAGAAAAAAAAAAAATGCAAAGAAGGGAGGGAGCTTACCTTTCTTCTCTCGCTTTTGCATTTGGGATGAAGCGCTCCTCTTGCTTTCTCCTC
>Ga0209611_10004923_pt1 | contig 22642 bp, 6 predicted proteins | sample S1TSphgellanicum_3_FD_187693 | JGI IMG/M metagenome (GOLD analysis project Ga0209611, IMG submission 187693) | Host-associated microbial communities from peat moss isolated from Minnesota, USA - S1T2_Fc - Sphagnum magellanicum MG (SPAdes) (version 2) | ecosystem: Host-associated > Plants > Peat... | reverse complement strand
TGCAATTGACAATTGTGGCCATGTGCTGATTTTAATTTACCATTTTAGTTGAAAATGATTTTGACCATTATAATCAATAATTGTTTTCAACAATAAACCCTTTCAGGATGAACTTCACTCACTAACAAAACATGAACTCATCAAAATTTTAATTGAAATTTTTACTATATTCCAATTAGGCTAAACAAATAGTTTAACAAATAGTTTGTTGACATGTGGCCCAAATGTCCAGCTAAATGGTTTAAACATCTAACCAATAGCTTGTTGACATGTGGCCCATGCAGGTTACATGTCATCTAAGCTAGGCCTATACATAGGTTAAACTCAAACCGAAGCTAAGCTTGGACTTAACCTAGGCCAAATGCAGGTTAAGTTCAAACCTAAATTAGGCTTCAACTTAGGTTAAACCTAAACTTATAATAAATTTGATCTTAAGCAAGGCTCGAACCTAAGTTGCCGAAACTTAAGTTAGGCTCAAAGCTAAGTTAAGTCGAGATTTAGGCCCACTGAAGCTAAACTTAGACCTAAGCCAAATGCTACTTAATTAATGAAATGTTATTTCAATTTCAAGTTTAGCTTTTAAGATCAAACTTTTGTGATTAGTTCATCCCAAATGGCTATTCAAGTTTCAAGTTGTATTTTTTTTTCCAAGATTTTAAAATAACTTCTTTATATAGTTTAAAAACTTGTCATGGAAAACAAAGAATATGGGATAAACATTTTAGTTACAACCTAGTTGTAACCAAGTTACAACTTAGCTAGGGTAGACTGGCTAGTGACTAAATACTTAAGCATTTGAGGCAAGTCAGATCCAAGGGGAAGGTTCCATTGTTTTCAATTAATGTCCAAACAAAATTTGAAACCCTCTTCTTAATGCATCTAACACACTAACAATCATTGAAAATGGATTGGAAATGAAAAAGTTACGGCCCCCCAAAGTAAAGGGGTCAAAAACTCAAAAAAAAAAACCACCAAACATTACAAAGGCCAGTTCATGAACACCAAAAAAATTCCTTGTATATTGTTTAGTTGCTATTAGAGCTCAAAGATGATTTTTAGAACTTTAGGTGGTATTCCTATAACACTTTAAATTGTTTCAAATAAACAAGAAATAAGAAAGTTATGAGGTTTGAAAGTAGGAGGAGAAAATAAAAAAGGAAAAAACAACTACCTATTAATAACTAACTACTAACAACTACTTAGCTACCTACTTATTTAATTGGTACCTAATCAATTATTAATTAACCTAACTTATTAATTCTAATTAACTTAACCTATTAACTAATCTAGCATATGTGGTGCCTTGGTTGGGCTAATGCTAAACAAGGTGGCATTAGGCCTAGATGACTTAGTACTTATTTAAACCCTAACATAGATAACTTAAAGATTTAATATTTACTAACCTATTAATTAATGTAATGTATGTGGCACCTAGGTTCAGTTTAAAACTAAGATAAGGTGCCACCTAGGCCTAGACCACCTAATAGTTATCCAATACCTACCATAGGTAACTTAGGGACTTACTAGTTAGTAGTAGCTAGAAAATACATATTAGGTAATATCTAGTAGTTTCTTAAAGGTAGGTACTAGCTACCTACCTTGGTACTTTTATAATTACCTAGTAACTAGTTGGTAGGTACTTAGTAACCAACTAAACATTAACCTTAATGGCTACCTACTTAATTGATACCTACCTACTAACTACTTGTTAAAGACCTAACTACTAATTAGGTGAATAGCTAGTTAAGTACTAGTTTTTTAAATAAATACCAAATATTTCATATATATATAATTCATTAATAAATTTTAATTAATCATTAATAGTCACAAGACAATTTAAGTTGTGAAAAATTTTCATTTATTATTCATTGGATGACTAAATATTTATTAATTAATAGTCACGAGCAATTATTGAAAAATAAAAATTAATTAATTATTTAAGAATTATTAAATGAGGAATAATCAGATAACTAATTATCTAAATAATTAGTTAGAATATTCATTTTATCTAACTAATTATTTAGAATAATTATTTATTTCATAATAATTAAATAATTAATATTAAATAATTATCTACAAACTTATTGATTGTTAATAAAATTTTAAAAAATTTAAATTAACTAATGACTACATATTCTTAATTAATAAATTAATATTTGTAATTCATGAAAAATGATTAATTATTATATCAATTTATGATTAATTTATGCATTTTTTGCAAGGTTGACTTGTAATTGGATAGTATAATTGAAAAATAATTGAGCCAAAGTTACAACAAAGACATTAATCCATTGAATTGCATTTCATCCATCTAATTGGCATTTATCATCTATTTTTATGTTTTGTGACTCACCAAAGTAGTTAAACACAAGACTTATGAAATTGACACACCACTTCGAAAGGCACGGCAAAAGACACTTGCAACTCACTATGTTTATACATCGTGCATATTGACGAACAAGTTACATGAATTATAGAGTTGCAACTCACCATATATATGGTGTAACTCATTGTAACACAATTGCAACTTCTATCAAAACAATTCATTTTCAACTATTATGCAACTCCATTATTATTGCACTCATGATGTCATGCTAACATCATTGATCATCATCCATCTATTAAAATCTGATGTAGAATTGAGAAAGTTATGCCCCCCCCAAAGTAGAAGGTGTCAAAAACTCAAAAAAAAAACCACTTAATGTTACAAAGGCCAATTCCCAAACACTTAAAAAAATCCTTATATGTTGATCTATTGTTATTAAAGTTCAAAAATGATTTGTAGAACTTTAAGTCACACTCTTATAGCAATTTAAATTGTTTAAAATGCATAAAAAATAAGAGATATGAGATTTGAAAGTAGGAGGGGTTTAAAAAGAGAAAAAAAGGAAAATATGTGTTTTGTAAGTTGGAAAGTTTATTTCTCTTGTTATTTTTTCATTATTCCTTTTCCTTTACATTTAACAGATGATTTTTAAAGCTTGAAGTAACACTCTGATAACATTTTAAATCACTCAAAATGAAACACATATGATGAAGATATAAATAACTGATGAATATGTGTTTTTATTGAGTTATAAGTAGTTGCATTATAGTCATAACATAGTTGAACAGGAGTACTTTAGTAATGGTGCACTAGTGGCTAGGCTATTGGTATTAATGGGAATCATAATTGAAAACTAGTTGCAAATGTATTCCATAATGGGTGGTGGAAATGTGGACATGTAGCATGGTCACATGTATGTACATTGTACGTAGTTGCAACATAATTGTTACTTTAGTGGCACATTTACAACAATTCTAAAGTAGCCACATGCAACTATAATGCAATTCTTGAAAAAGTCAAACATGGTTGACTACATATGTATGTATGATATGTATAAATTACTATATAGAAAATTCATTTTCAACTTACTTGCAACTATAATACAATTAATTGATTTTTTGATGTGACAATTTATTTATTAATACATCATGTTTCTAGTGGGATAGTTGCACACTAATCGTAATACCCAAAAGATAGTTGCACAATAGTTGTATGTGAGTTGTTCTTTGAATTTTAATTGCAAGGTACTATGGTTTCGATGGACACAATTTTTCATAGTCTACCAACTTGCCTTCCAAGTTTGGAAAATTACAAAAAAATTGAAAAGAAAAAAGAAAAATCCAAATTGAACCCCCTTGACCCTTTATCTCAAACTTGACCTCGAACATGCAAGCCTACATTTGTGCTTGGGCTTAGGAGGCTTGAAAAAGAGGATCAAGTTCCCAATGGTGGTGGTTGGAACTCATGCTCATTCCACCCCACCTTTTTTCCCCTCTCTTGTTCTTTCCTTGTTGGTGCCATAATTACATTGCTCCTCTTGGCATGGCATGCAAAACAATGAAAAAAACAAGGAGAAAAGCAAGCTTCCTACTTTTGCCCCTTTAAAAAAAATTCTTCCTCATGTTTCCTTGACAACAAAAGTTGTAAGCATGTTTCTCTTTGGTAGAATATACTTGACACATACTTGAAGCAAATGTTACATTACAAAAAGTAGGTTTCTTCTTGTTAACTACTTTGGACACAATAATTAAACTTTTAGTTACAAGATAATATATGCACTATAATTACACTAGTTGTAAATACATTCCATGTTGGTTAAACTATTTTTATCCATGTTAGATGAATGAAGATGAATAAATTTGCCATGTGCCACAATGTTTGTTTTCTCACAAAAAACATTTTGCACTTAGTCATAAACTCTAACATTTTAATTATAAAATAGTTGCACTAAGTTGCACATGTATTTTGTTCATTGTATATGACATGGAACAACATGTATGTCACATTAGGTTTGTTGTACTTAATGCAACTTGTTTGATGTAACTAGGGTGCAATCATAATAACTTGTACCGAAAGTAATCATAACCACTGTTTAATTTTTTGAATTTTCGTTACACCAAAATGCATTGTAGTTCATTTTGAGTTTCACAAAATTTTGGGTGAATTTGGACATTTTTACCATGATGAAATTGGTCAACCCCTTAATGAACAGGGACCAGTTTATGGATAGTGAATTGTTCCACTAGTACTTAGTGAAACAACGTTATTTTCAAATGAAATACAAATTTACCAAGCCATTTCACTTGTTAATTAATTAACTAAACATCATGAAAATCAATTAAATTTAAATTATTTAATATTTAATGTAATATTTAATATTATTGATAGTTTCATGATTTTCAGCCTATGAATTATTAACACATGTCACTACTTATGTTAGGTTAAAAACCTAGCCTAGGTACACAAGCCATGTAATCAACTTAAGTAGGCACCTACAGTAGCCTCCCGCCTAAGAACGCAACTTGAACCTGGGAGGAACGTGCGTACTTAGCCGGTAGGTGCGCACTTAGACCAACAAATCCTCCGTTTGGGTATCGAACTCCAAGTTCTTTCATGAGTTGGGAGCACCGGCACAGACAGAAAAAACAACACTCCCGTTGTTGAAAGAGTCACAGAAGAAACTTTAGGGTTCCTGGTTAATTGAAAGAGCTGGTTGATGAGTCGTAGGAAGAGTGAAAAAAAGACCAAGAGTGGGGTGCCTATCGTTGTTGTTCTCTCTCTTGCTCCTCTTCCCTCCTTTGTTGCCTTCCTTTCTTAGCACATGCATGTGAAGGAAGAAACACAACGGACTACCACGCGAGAAGCACATCTGTCGGCGATCTTCCACAAACCCTAGTAAGCAAAAAATCTCAACTTTCTGCTCGGCTACACCCGGCAGACAGGCGTCTGTTGCCACTGTAGCTCCCCTTTCCGCCATGTCCCGGAACTGCGGCGCTCCTTTTAGCACTCTGCCTTGGTTTGTAGTGCAATTCTTTGCACACTGAAACTACCACTATTGTTTGCAACCATTTATGTCCTACCCCCCACAGAAGGTTTACTCAAGAGGCTCCTTCAATCTTTGTTTCTGTCTGCCTATAATCTCTACAGCCCATGCCTTCCCCAAGTTGGTCTGAAACTTTCCTGCACATAAGAAGCAAAAACAAGGTATGGCTCAAAATTGAGCTGCTTCCACTTGCTAACTAATTTTCAAACACTGAACTTGAAGAGGTGAATTGCAACTGGTTGCAGGCTAGTACACTTCACACGTATTCTTTTCATTTCAAATGCTCACAAATTAAGCAATTTATATTTGCCAAATCACTGACTTTTTTCATTTGTATTGCAAAGATTATGTTCAATTGTATTACAAAGATTTTGTTCAATGAAGAACTTGAAAAAGACAGTGACTCCACTTACCCTTAGTGGAATTAAAGAAATCTTCAAGATCCTTTCCTTGCTCTGCCAACAAATCCAATAATCACTCACTTTGTCTTGACTTACATATGCTTATCATGAAGCAGCTCCTGGATCAGAAACATCAAAGATAAAATTTGATGTTTTGGCATCTTGACCAAATGTCCTTCAGGTGCCTGTCATTGCTTATATTGTTTGTTGTCTCTCTTTGATGTCTCTTGTGCTTGAGCAGCTGATAATATATTGAAAATAACTTGTTCTTAACCTTTCAATCTAATTATTGCATGTTCGGAACTTTTGTGGTTTATACAAGCATGCTTGACACACCAACAATGGCGAGAAATTTTAATCAAAATTGAAGAGGCATTTCCATTGACCCCTCCTTGTACTTGGGCTCAAGTTTAGTCCAAAGTACACAAGATGCAAAATTTTTTTAATGAGTTGAAGAAGGAGCATGGAGAATCTGGTGTAGGTCAATGGGTTTAGGGTTTAGGGTTTAGGGCCATGGTTTTAGAGAAATTTGAACCCTATTTTTTCGAGAAAATAATGCGTACTTTACTGGGATGCGTATTTAAACGGGTGCGTACTTAGGCGGGAGGCTATTGTACTATAAAGAACTACATAAGATAATATTTGGTCAACTTACCATTGTTGACCATAAACACACCATTTGTGAGGTTTGATCTCTTGACCTTTAGGATGGAGGTAAACATCCCTACCATCAAGCCATCACATTTATTGTGATAATGTGTTACATTGCATTCTATTTATCAAATACTTCATTTTAAACATTACAAAAACATAAATTTTGAAAATTCATATCTTATTGAAATTTTGTCTAAATGAAATGATTAAAGTTTAATTTAAATTTTTTTTCAATAATGTACATAATTACATTTATTTATTTTTGAAAGTGGAAATTCATTTGAACAATTTTTCTTTTGAATATCATTATTCAATAACATTTCAATGACCATTTTCTTGAAAAAAATAAATAAATAAATGTATAAGATTTTTACTAATATAATAATGTTACTTATGTTAGATTACTTTCAGTTATTCTAAGGCTACTTTTCATTGTTATAAATTATTTCACCTTTCATTATTTATGGTTATTTTTAGTTTTTTTGTTATTTTTAATTATTTCACCTTATATTATTTTTAGTTATTATGGGTTATATTACCATAGGTTATTTGTGGATATTCTATTGGTGACTATTGGTTGCTTTTCTATTGGTGGATATTATATTGGGTTATTAATTATTATTCTATTAATGGCTATTGGTAGCTATTCTATTAATGATTATTAATGATTATTTTATTGGTGGTTATTGGTGATTATTCTATTAATGGCTATTGTGGTTATTATATTAGTGGTTATTAATGGTTATTATATTAATGGCTATTAATGGTTATTATATTAATGGTTATTGGTGGCTATTTTATTAATGGCTATTGGTGGTTATTCTATTAGTGCCTATTGATGGCTATTTTATTAGTGACTATTGATGGTTATTATATTATTGGCTATTGTTAGCTATTCTATTAATGGTTATTATTGGTTATTTTATTGGAGGCCATCGGTGGTTATTTTATTGGTGGTTATTAATGGCTATTCTTTTGGTGTTTATTAGTGACTATTTTATTATTGACTATTGGTGGCTATTTTTGGTTATTCTAAGTTATATTATGATTATTGGTTGCTATTATATTATAAATTATTGTTGGATATTCTAAGTTATATTATCATAGGTTATTGGTAGTTTTTATTGTAGGCTATTTAAATGTTTTTTTCATGGGCTATTATAGGTTATTTTACCTTAGGTCATTATATTTTATTTTACATTATTTTAAAATTTGATATTTAAGATAAAATAACTTATAATAACATAAAGTCAAATGACCTTGAATAACCTAAAATATAACTTGAAATAACATATATTAACATAAAATAAAATATTATTAAGGTAGAGCCTAAGGTTAGTTGAATAATTTAAAGTAAAAATGTTATAATAAATCAGTTAGGATACCTTAAGGTAAAATAATGTATAATAGTTTAGGGTATAATAATTTATAATAGCCTCTAATAATTTAGGGTATAAGTTAGAATAACTAAGGTAACTTAAAAACCTATCTACTATAATAATTTAAAATAGTGAATTATGTCAGTTAGTAGTGAAACATGATGTTTACATAATGATATTATAGTGAAATAACTTTAGCCATGGAGAAAACACTAAAATGAAATGAAGTTATTTCACTTTTAAGGTCCCATAGTGATTTAAGCTAATAGACTACACCCCACTTTTGGACTAGTGTTTGGATTGTATATATACATATGTTATTGTGAATACATTATGTACATGTTATAAAAATTTGGAATTAATCTAATGATTGAAAAATATGTGTAAGGATTTTTAACCTCTTGTAACCATTGTTTAAAAGTTGCATAAAAGTAACTTAAATTAGTTTTGACATTAAAAACACAATTTGAAATATTTTTTAATAACATATTTTTGGATTTTTTTGATATACACTTTAACATAATAGTATTAATAAAACTTTAAAGATTTTAAATATTTTCTAAAAGGTGTATTAAGAAGATTTTAAAAAGATTCTAAAAATAAAACAATGGTCTAAAGGGGCACGTGTGGCTCCTAATAGAGTGGTTGGACCCACTAATACCACATTTTTACATTGGGTGAATGCACGATTGAATGTTTTAATATCAACAGACTCCTTATAAGTCCATACAACTTTTTTTTAAATGATTCAAATAGACATGGTTTTTACTTTTTAAAATATTATTATTCTAATATTTGAATAATACATGTTCAATCACATATAAACCTTCCCAAATCTATGTGAAAACTTGTATATAATGTAATTGATTTCATTTTTTAATTTGGAAGTTTTAAAAGGAAAACCCACAAAGTTTTTAGGAATAGTGCCCATCTTAAACTTTCAAAAAATATGTTTTTTGAACAAAAATATTGAAAAAAAATAAAATTGCAACTCATATGGAGTTATGAAAATATGGTCAAATTTTAACCATTCAAAAATCCTTAATTATCAAACGGTTAAAGTTTTCAAATAAAAGATTCTTCATATGAATTTATCATCTTGAATAACATCATATATTAAATCCCAATAACAAATTTGGAGTGTGAATCAATATAAAATTTTCCATTTGGTGATGGTCCAATCAAACAATTAATCCATATTTTTCAATTTCAAAAGTCCATTACTACTGACAAATGAATTTTTTTTCAATAAATAACCACATAGTTTTTTTCATAATGAAATTGTTAGTTTAAATTCAAGTCCCAATTAGTAAATCTAAAGATATATTAATCACCATATGCATTTTGAATGAAGGAAATTGCAGAAAAAAAACAATGTCTTGCATTGTCACAATAATGAAACACTTGATTATGCATTTATCCCATTAAGTTGTAACTAGTCATTGCAACTAGAAAATGTAGTTGCAAAATCCTTATTTTTTTCATAATGTGGACAAGTCATTTACACAAGCTAGATAATGCAAGTGGTTGGTAAAAATGGAACCAACTTTGGGTCATACACTTGCTTTAGATCCATTACATTCACACATTTTGAACTTGGGAGGATGTTTTCATCCTCCTCCCTATAATATACTTTGGTCCCTCATTCTAGGAATCCTAGGAATGATTCTTTTTCGAGTTCTCCCAACATGTTCATTTTTTTTGTTACCTTGCCCCAATCTTGGTCATGAACCCAAAATTAGTGTTGTGACAAATGGAGGGCTTTTGTTTTTTAGAATATTCTTCAAAACTATCACCATTGACTTTCACAACTAGATTGATATTCAATGAACTAAAACCACAACTAGCAGTGGTAGGAAATGCATATTAATGGGCACTAAAGGTCTTTGGTTCAAATGATGGAATTGACATTGTTTTTGGTAGACCATTCAGAAATATTTTACTTGTTTTGCTCCCCTAATTTTGTGATTGTTTTAGTCAATAATGTTAATTATTTTTCCAAAATTTAAACTTTTAATCTCCTTTATACAACAAGATCGATTGAGTTTGAAGATCAACATTTTATGTTTTTGGTTTGTTTCCTTTTTGCTAAATTTGTTTATGTTAAGCTTTTCCTTGCCACATGGCTAGGTTTGGATTTTCATTAGAATGGTTTTTTTTAGGGAAATATTTCAAACTATTAAACCAAAAACTCAAGTTCAAGAGGTATTAGGTCAAAAATGTGTTTAAAATATTAGTCTTGGAGGACAATAACATGGTTGATGTAATCAACCACATAGATTTTCTTGGTGAGAGACCCACCCAAGTTAGAAAGTTTAATTCATTTAGAGTTACACTAAGGGAAATTATCCCAACAATTGTACTTCATGACCATTGAACTATGCTATTTAGAAAATTTTATCATGTGTAGCAATTTCAATTTATGATAACCACTAGTTTCATAGGCATTAAAGTTCTTGTTCATTGCATTGTTAACTAGGTTGTGTTAATGAATTTAATTGTGAAAATTGGAGCAATTAATTCCAAAATGGATGTGAATTGAGGCTTCATGTATCTAAATTCCACCACAACCAAAGGACCAAGAAACTATTCATGCTGACACCACACAAAACATTAGGGGGGTAAAAATTCTACCAAGAATGGATACCCAAGTTCAACATGGAGTTCCTTTGTGGATTGAGGATCCTAGTGTGGTGTTTTCATAGGATGCTTCCACTTGAATACCTATTGATGGGAAGGACAATCATAGTTCACATGGGTAAGCTTGGGGAAGATCCCAACAACCATAGAAGGCACAACCCATATTTTTGTGTCAATATGGATCCAAAACATGGTTAGGTGGCATCAATTGGCATTCTTGGAACATGTTGGAAAGAAGTGAAAATTGACATGGAATTTGAGAAATATTTGATGCATTACTACTTCTATAGGAATTTACAACATTTGTTAAAAGATTGTCAAGCTTGTTAGTCCCATAGAAGCTCTTTTAAACACCTAGGTGGATTTAGGAATTCAAGACAATTTGATTTAGGAAGGAGAAAATGAAATTGGGAGGAAGCACAAACCAAGGCAAATATTGATAGTGAAAGGGGTCTTGAAGTAGCCCAAACTTCAAAAAACCAAAAAATTAGGTCAAAGATTAGTGAAGAAAGCTTTTGTGAGGTGGGGAGGATGTTGCGAATTTAAAAAGGTACCCCAACTCCTTCTTTTTCCATTTTTTTCACTTTTGGACTCACATTTGAGTCTTTCAAGGAGTTTGGGGGTGCATCAATAAGCATGTTATACATTGTTCATTTCCAAATGAATACCTTTGTTTGACACTACATGGACACTACCAATAAAATATTCTTTTATAGGGCTTTCTGGTGGTGTGTAGAAAATGTCATCTTCATTTTGAACGTCTTGTTCCCAAGCCAACTATTCATTGTCATTTTTTGCCCTATTCAAGGTCTCCCATACGGCATTGCTAATACACTTGCAAGAACTTGTCCCAGGCACATTAGCCTTTCAATAATCAACTATTACCTTTTAAAAACCCTAGATAACCACATTAAGTTGCAGAAGTTAACATGATTGAATAGAAAATCTAGAAACTCTAGAACATTTAAATGCATATTGAAAAACATTTTGGTTTATGGGTGTACATTTACCTCATGAAGTGCAAATTGAGATAAATATCAATTATAAAATTGTTGTGTTGAAGCCCATCAATTCCATTTCCACACCTTGTTGAACCTCAATTTGAACTATCACTTGAACAACAATGAATCATAAAAACCTAACATTGAAATTATATGGATGGAAGGTAGGGAAATTGACAAACCTTAAATCATGAGTAGTTTATATTTAAAGCAATTGGCCTTTGTTTAGCCCTTGAAAATTTCAAAACTTGACCTAATTATGAAGTTGGAACTAGAAGTAGTTATGGGGTACATCAATTTAACAATCAAGTCTAAATTAACTTTAATCGCCATCATGAGATCCTCTTGTGACTGTCAAACTTATCCCAAGAATATTTCAACATTTGACCATAATATTATGAAATTGGAACTAAGAAACAATTTAGAATACAATAATCAACAAGTCAGTTTAAATGAACAATTCAGCTTATCCATAGAACAAAAAATGATCTCAATTAACTTCAACCATTGTGAGATGGACTTTTATGAAATAAAATCTTGTGAGTGAGAAATTGTAGCCTAGAAAATATCAACACTTGACCTTATTATGGAACTCAAACTACAAAATAATTTTAAGATATAATAATCAACAATCCAACTTACAAAAGCTAGCAAAAAATGATTTTAATTAAATGAACAATCACCATGAAATCCTCTTGTGACTGTCAAGCATTAGCCCAAACAAATTTGAGCACTTAACCTAAATATTGTGAAACTAGAACTAAGTAGAATAGTTTTAAGGTATAAAATCAACAATCCAACATGTACAACTTCAACAATTCAATCTAGTTTGAATGATCTCAATTAACTTAAATCATTACGAGAATCTCTTGAGACTGTCAAACATTAGCTCAAAAAAATTTCAGTGTGTTTGACCTAAACATTATGAAATTATAACTGGGACTTGAATTGAATATATGAAGTTGGAATTAGGTTCAATAGTTTATGGGTATATAACAATCAACATCTAGTTTGAATTAACAATTCAACTTTTACATAGAACACAAAATGGTCTTAATTATCTTCAATCATCATAAGATCCTCAAGTGTTAGTGTTAAACATTAGCCCTTAAAATTTTCAACACTTGACTTAATTATGAAGTTGGAAATAGGATGCAATTTTTAGGCACAATAATCATTAGTCCAATTTGAAATAAAGCAATCCAACTTGTATAGAAACTAACTTCAATCACTATGAGATCCATTTGTGAGTGTTAGACATTAGCCCAAGAAAATTTCAGCGTGCTTGACCTAAATATTATGAAGTTTGAATTTAGAAACAATTTTAAGGTACAACAATCAACAATCCCATTTAAATTAACATTTCAACTTGTACATGAAATAAAAAAAGACCTCAATTAACTTCAATCACCATGAGATCTTCTTGTGATTGTTAGACATTATTGACTTTCAAACATTGTTAATTTACCCCTCACCAAGAATCATGGTCAACAAATGTTCTAAAATAAGGTTGGTGGTTCAAGTTGTTAACATTCTAATTTGAATGCACATTGAAACCTATGTTTTTCAATTTCATTATATGAACTCAAGGGAATTTGTTTCATAACTTTGGTAGAATGAAAGTTTCTTGTTTCTGCACATTAGAATACATGGCAAATTAGCTTTTGCATCATTAATTTGATAGCAGAATTGAACAAATCTTTTTCAGCAAAACAACATTTAACACAAGTTGTAAAAAAACTAGCAGTAGAGGCTAAATAACTTGTCGCAATTAAATTTAAGTTTACTTGATGAACTTCAAATCTTTCTAAAGCCTATTTTAATTCATGGACCAACTCGTGAACATATTAGTCAATTCAAAGGAAATGACAAACTAAAATTTTTAAGTTCCAAGAGTTGAATTTTTATAGCTATTCTTAAAACCTATTACAAGTTCAAATCTTGATAAAACCTCATGAACAATAACTATCAAAATAGGTGAAGAAAAATTCTGTCAACCCACCTTGAGGTGTTTGAATTATGAACTTATTGGAGGCGAATTCAACTTGTCGACATTGCAATCCAAACACCTAGATGTATTGCAAGGTGAAGAACTTTAGAATTTTTAAAGGAACAAACTAGGTCATGGCAATAATAGACCACTTGAAGATAAATAAATAAAAAGTTCAGAAGGTCATAATTTTTAAGAGAAAAATACAAATTAAAATTTCGAAGTGTCACAACTTGAACCTAACCTTGTTTGATAGCTGGAATCACCAAGAATTAACTTTGAACTTGTGAAGTTACCACCTTTGATGGAAGTGTCACTCCTTTTTGTCCAGAAAAAAGATTGCTAACACAAAAAACTATAATTCAAATCGTAAAGAAGTTTGACAATTGAAGTAACAAAAGTAATGTGAAAAGAAATGTAACACATATAGGTTAGATGGTGGCAAAAAAGTTGTTAACAAGTTCGGAGTGCATATCAAAACACAAAGATTAAATTTTTTTTGTGTAGGAGTTGAGACACTTAGAGCAAGATTGAGAAACTTAGACAATGACAACATCCATCCACAATCGGTGTGTGACAAAAAAACCCTAAGTACTAACGTAAGGTAGAATAAATGTGCGAAAGAAAAACATTTTGAAAAACTAAACTATCTTCATCAAGTTTCAATTTTCGCTGTAAGCCAGTAGCTACATGCCATGTATTTCTTGCTCCTACCCCCCATCCTTGCAAAGGGAAAAAAAAAAGGGCGCCCCTAGCTCCTTTTAGTGTGATTTCACCTCCACCTAGGTATTATATATTTTACACACATGTATATATATGAATATATATACTCCACATAATATATGTTGGTAAGGGGGATTAAACTTTGTCCCCTTGTTTTCACACCAATGTCTTCGCCATCAAACATGCATAACAATATATAAAACAATATGATATCAAATGGATTTAACATATTTTCTTGAACTTCAATGAAATGTTTTGTCAATATGTATAACAACATTTGAATTTCAATTTTTTTCATAAGTAGATAAGTAGCTACTTAACTAAGTAAATAGGTAGATAGATCAAACGATTGATCAATAGGTACATAAATAAATAGGTAGGTAGATGATAAGTATATAAAAATAGGTAACTTGGTAGGTAGCTAGGTAGATGTTTAGGAAGGTATATAGTAGGTAGGTAGATAGATAGATAAATAGATAGGTAGATGGTAGGTAAATAGGTAAGTAAGTAGGACATATTTAAGTAAGTAAGTAGGTAGGATGTATCAAGAAGAAAAAGAAAAAAGGATGCCTTATTAGAGACATTGAATATACCAAGTGGTATAATGGTATTCAGCTCTACAGTGTCATGTCAGCGAGCATTCTAGCATGCTTCAGCTCAAGCCTAGATGCATGGAACCTTAGATATAATGAAGAAGTTAGGTTCTGCATCAAGCTTGGTTCAAGGGGTAGGTAAACATCCCATTTATATTATGGAAGCTTTGAGAACTTGACCTTCGACCCAAGCATGTGGAATTGGAGAGGCCAGGAAAGGCTGATGAGCTACAATGTGAAACATACTTGGTGGAAACATACTCAACCCAAGGGGAGCTCTCATAAGGAACGTCCAAGGGCATCCTACCAGACTTCCAGCTAAAATGGAGAGATGTCTGGGCATGTTGTAGGTCAAGAAAGGAAGGATGTCCACTTCATTTGGTCTCTTTGGTACCAAGCTAGCACTCATTGTCAAGACTTGGAGGGCAAAACTAATCAAAGCATAATAGTGGACTCCCCTGGCTTTTGAAGCTGCAACTCCTGCGACTGTTCCTCACACATTTTGGCTTTGCTCAAGACCCAAGAAAGCATTGGAGCAAGCTTTTACTCTCCTGCACAATCTAAAGGGGACCCTTGGATTCTAGTAAGGCTAGGAAATCCATTAGTCTGGAACATTATCTCTTTAACAAAAGACTGCCTAGTAGATTAAAGAGGTTCAGCTTGCTCTGGTCCTCACTAGGAGGTATTATTCTCTAGTCAATTTGGCTAGAACCAAAAAACCCTTACCCCCTTGTGACCCACTTTGGGTTTTGCTCTTTTGGTTTGTACTTGGGTCCTCTCTCTCTTTGTTCTTCCTTTCCCCCTTTGCTGGGTGCTTTGTTTAATGGTGCTTGCCAGGGTTTCATCAAACGACCTCGTTTTCAATAATGCCACACGGTGTGACGCTAAATTAGGAAAAGTGACATAGGATAGTTTCCTTGACTATGGTAGGCTAGAATGGTTAAACTTACATTGCAGTTGGTTAAAAAGAATCCAGGTAAGGAGGCCAACCTGCTTGAGACTTTTGCTAAGGTGTGGTGGCCACACCATGCCATTTGTGCCAGGGATGGCAAATAAAATTAGGTGGTGCTAGCAACCAGCGGTCTGTGGTAGTTTAGTATGGTTGGGGTGAGTCTCTTCCATGCTTGGGTTGGGTGTTCCCCCTGGCCTTGTTGTGTACTGGTGACCTTCTGCTATGGATCCTTCTATACTGTTGACTACATAATTGTACTTGGTATACAAATCTGGCCCTTTATATGAATCTATCTTGAAATATGACAATTAAACCCCAAAAAATCATTTGTTCTTCGAAAAATGAACTCAATTTGTCAGGTTTTGATTTCAAAAAATGAAATTCCAGATTTCTACAAGAGGTTCCAGCAGCTAGCCAAACTATAAAAAGGATTCTTAATTTCTTACAATAACTGTGATATGTGGTCTAAAGCCAAATTTGGCTAAACCTTATTTGTTGATGACTGCTAGTTTAGCTACATCACAAAATTGAAAAAAAAGAAAAGACGAGAAAAACACTTATGCTGAGTAAGTTGGTCACCCTGGCGGCTGTAACTTTCTCAAAAGTTTGACCCTTTGAGGACTCACATGGTTGCCAACAATTCATCGAGTGGGGTTGGAAATCATACTGTAATGGGTGCCCAACAAGGAACTCAGGGGTGCAACCTCCTTGGGTTTAGCCAATATACCCATGGCATAGCCAAGGGACATCCGCAAAGTTCTCATGGGAATCTAAAACATTCTACCCAGGTAAGGGGTCCATGGCCATACCAACTTTGTAAGTGTCCCTAAAAATAAAATGGTGGCAAATTGACACAATACTAAGGCAATTCCCAGATTATAAATTGACGACTCTTTTGCTGTCAGAACAAAGACGCTGCAAGACTTGGCAATGTTGTCAAGGACCTGGATGGTTCTCTTTTCATTAATTAGGCTGCAGGGATCACCCTTTTTCCCCTAACATTAGCTTTCCATTACATTTGTTTCATCTAGCTCCGCTCAGAGTTGTCTCACACTTCTATAGGTCAAAATTGATCAAATGCAGAGGTGTGAGAGAAATATGAATCAACCTATGAGTCATTGAAAGATGACACTTGTCATTCTCTTTTACGAGATCATATATATGTTCTTGTAAATTTATTACAAAGTTCCCTGCATATGAAATGTTCCCGATGTTCTTAACAATAATCGCTTGTAGATTTTCAGCCCAATTGCACCTCTCCAATGGAAAGTGCGTCTCCATGCAACAAGAAATTGCACATTCCTAAGGCTGCTGTGATCACAACGTACTTTATGCAACTAGTCTAAGGAAAAGACACACTCTAGTTACCATGTAAAGGTCAATTTAAAAAATGCTACTACCAATAATTTTCTTCAGCAAAATGCCAAAGAAAGAAGGACATCTATCTTCTCATAGAATGAAACACACTAACTTGACATACAGCAATCAATTATTAAGTGTGAGATTCTGGCTTCATGCTGGCGTGACCATGTAGAGTGTATGACAAGTAAGTTGGTTGTGGTAGAAAAGTGAGAAAGGAAAAGAGGCAAGTTATGTTATGTGCTGCCTACCTGAATCTGACCTTGCCTTTCTAAATGCAATCTGACAATACGACACTCGTGAGAATGAAACCACAGGATGAATGTATAAATGATGACTTTTGCTTTGTCTTAAGTAGGTCATGTTGATCACAGGGTGGACCATCACCCAACAACCCTAGTGGTGTCCTAACTTGTAACTTCCTAACAGGTTACTGTAGCCTAGGGTCAGCTTCCACATTGACAAAACAATTAATTTATTTTTTTCAAGAAAATTGTTCATTTTTATATATTCAAATTATTAATATTTCATGATTTACAATATATGATATTGTCATACATGGAGTGAATTTATTCAAATTATGGCTTGCAATAATTATGAAGGTTTTGCACACCTCGACTTCATATTTTCACAAAGATTAATTTCAAACCGTCAAGGATTATTTCATGGTGAAATTGACCCTAGGATATGTGACCCAGCATCCAACAGTATGTGATTGACTGGAAACCTCTTATAATTGGGGATGAACCACATTTGAGTTAACATATCCTATTAACCCTCCTACGCCAACCTCAAACTACCTAGGTAACTACATAGGTAATCACCTACGTATCATAGGTAACTAGGTAATGGAAGTGGTTATTATGTATGTAGGTTAAGGCTCTTGGTTGCCGCTAAGTAGGTAGTTAAACGGGGACGGTTAGTATATAACTAACCACCATGGCTAGTTATGGCACAGAAATATGAAAAAGACACACTTCCTGTGCGCATACCAACCATCCATCCATCCTACATGGTGCACTAGTGGGCGATGGTTCATGTTGGGAAGTTCATAAAATGCACCAATTATTATGTGAGGCAAAGCCCTCAGGGGAGAGGGCTTTACCTCAGAACCAGGGTTAGTGCTCAGTTCTGCCTCGCATGGGGGCCCCTTTTATTCTGGTAATGTTGCGCCCTCCCCCCTAGGTGTCACCTACTAAAAATCAGTTTTTATTTTAATTACCTAAACAATTTAGGCTGTTCTATGGTCTCTCATGATTTTGTTTGAACCTGTCATGGCATAGATATTATGCCATGAGCAGGCTTGTTTTCTTGGAGTGCTCCCAACTTTAACCTATTCCATGTCATATAAGAATTGAGAAAAGAAGTTCCAACATTATCATGATTGTTCACATTTCATGAGTGAATGTCACATAAAGAACTAAAGCCATTGGAAGGAACTAAATCCAAAACAATAAATCAATCAACACTAAACCTTCCTCCCCATTTCCCTACTCTTATAATGTGTCCCCAAACATAGGACAAACACTTATGAACCCATGTCCTAGGTAGTAGATGGGTTTGAGATTTCTAGCAGAAATACAAAAAGGTGTATCATATGCTCTTAGTGGTTCCACAAAAACCAACACATGAAAAAGGAGGGTTGCAAAATGTGGCAAAAAGCTACTAGAAATTCAAAAACAATAATTTCAATGTAGTCCTAGTAGTGTTGTAATGAGTAGCCAATTTATAGATTAAATTTTTTGAAATAATTCCACTTTAATTATACCCACTTCTAGAATTGTTCCCGCAAGTGGACCAAATTGCAATAATGGAAAAGAAAAAAGAACCTCATCAAAAGATCATACAACACCCTCATCCTAAGTAACCTAGGTATAAGGTATCACATTTCTTGCAAGTGGTTGTGGGTGGGTTCAATTGACCAGTTGTTGCTAAATAAAGGGCCTTTGCGGGTAGTCTCAACAGCACCCCTTGTCACTACTTTTATTCACACATTAGATTTCCTTGCTAACCATGTGATAAAGGTTGCATAATAATTTGTTGCAATGAAAAGAGTATCACTAGGCTATGTCTAAGTGTATGAAGAGAGCAAGTGAAATAGTGAACACCCCAGTACATACTTGAGACCAATATGTATAGGCTAATGAACCAGCTTTGAAGCTCTTCCTAGATTCTGAGGCCCAGTCTTAAGAATCCAGAAAGAGCCTAAAGCTGTTCCTGAATCCTTATCCTTGGCTAAGAGAAATTTAAATTTGAGAGACCTTACAAAAGTGGAAGATCCCAAAAAGGGCTGTTCCACTTTTGTAAAGTTTTTTCGCGGGACCTTTTACTTTTGTAAGGTCCCTCAAATTCAACCCCTAATTGGCAGGTAGGCCCAATATGGGCTGCCTATCAATGAGTAGGCTTACTGACTATGCCTTAGATTACAAGAAAAAAATACATGTGGCATGTAGACACACACATCACCAGAAGTTCCGTAAATGAATGAAAACACAGCACCAGAATCTTGAGTTTGGTCATAAACTGGGTCAGATTCAAAACAAACCTGAAAAAAGTACCATAGGATTTAAAGGGGGGAAGAAACTCAGAAAAGCATCCAGTTTTTGGTAAACAAAGTTTCATCTTGTCTTTCCTTTTTCTTGAGCGCCTCCACTGTTGCTGCTGCATATATTTTCACTGCTCCTATCTGTACAGTTACTATAACTACTCTCGAATCTTCTGCATTAAATGCTCAGTTTCAGCATTTCGTACCCAGATTTAATAAAATTTCCTTCCTTTGCGGATACCACTGAAAGAGGGGTTTGGGGGTGAAAGGAGACTCAAAGACAGGATGACTTCAGAGAAAAGTATAATGTCAATTAAGGTTAAAGCAAAATTCTGCCAGCGGGTACTTTCAAATACAAAAACCAAATTTGAAAAGTTCTTTACGTGTAGGAGAAGGGCTTCAAATAGGTCACTTCCAGCTTTGGAGATACCAATAAGGCCATGGAGAGCAATAAGGGACTTATTTGGGGTTCACCTAAATAAAGAAATGCACCCCTTTCAGTCGGTTTACCAAAGCCAGACTGTCCAGGGATCTTATGAAATTGTAAAAGACCAATATTGAATTTCAATGGAGGAGTATTCTCATAATACAAAGAAGAAAAAACATTGATGTTCTTTCTCACAAGGGAAGGAAGAAGAAAGTGAGTGGCAGGGTCCCACAGGGTTCTGGTAGACATACTCCTCCTCCTAGTGCATAGATTCACTGCAGAACACAAGTGACACGCCCTTTTTTGCTTGCCATCATATGTTCCAAGTGCTTTGCCAAGTTTGTCTTGCATCGACTCATGCCTATCTGTGCATCTCATGGCACACTGGGTTAGTCCCAAAGTTTTGAGTGCTTAGGACGGACTCGGACTCTCTACTTAGACTCAATAGACTTCGCTATTAAGATTAAGTCCTAGTCTAAACCGAAGCTAGCCATGGGTCTGATTCCCAGAGTCGGCCCAATTGGCCTTAAAGCCAAGCCAACCCCAGGTTGACTCAGGGGCCGCACAGACCCAACTCTGAGAGTTGATCAGATGAGGACTTCAACTAGCCTCCTCGAGCACCGTCATGTTACATCCCTGCCCCAAAACCTCAGTGGTTCCTTCAGGTCAGGTTCTAAGTTCTCTAGATTTCAAGTTTTCTTAAAACTACCATTGAAACATACCCTGCGTATGGGCCTATTTTCAAAAACTGAATTAGAACTTCAACAGAGGTGCTGCCCCCATTTTTAAAAAGTTCAGGTTCCCCGGGTATATAAGCACAATTCTATTGAAAACAGTATATTAACTTGACCTTACATTTTAGACTGTGTGAGCGTGGAACAGTGGCATAAAAGCTACAACTATTCCTCCTGGAATTCGATGAAGAGCTAGCTTCCTTTGCAGAAGAAAGTTGTAACTTGTTTCTGGTGGATGGACTGGATTGAAAGAGACAAATTGTCAAAAAGGTTACAGAATGGTGACAAAGGTGTCGTCTATCATTCAAACTAATCAATGTCTGGCTTGAATTTGCACGAATCTTAGGTAGTTAGCTCTAACCTCTAAAACACCCAATAAGAAAGAGTTTCATTTCTTTAGGGATTTTTAATCAATGCCAAAAACAGTAATGTTTTTCAGTTTTGCTTGAGGCCATGTGGAGAGGGTGGTCATAATAGGCTCCAAATTGCATGCTGATGAGGTCAATATCCATTACATCTGTATGTGGGGTAGAACGAAAACAAATCATGGAATGACTTCTGTGATATGAAATGAAAGGGAAAGGTTTGTCGAAACCCAAATAGGGGAGTCAATCATGTAAAGGACATTATCAGCCAAACTTGTGATATTGCAAGGGGAGACATGTACATGTAGGCCTCACACGCTGAGGCTAATCCACTTGCAATTCATTGATTTCTTTGTGTGAGGCATCAATGAGTAAAATTAACAATTTTTTACAATCCAATTCACTACAATATGTAAAAGCCTCCAATCTGTGCCAAGTATTATTTGGGGCTTGACATCCAAGGACAAAATATAAAAAGGGAACCAAAGCATCTTCATTCCATTTTGATGCTACTATTTGAAATTCTCCGGGATTTAGGGGTTAGCGTGTTTAGTGCCAATACTCAAGGTGGGCAGCATCATGAGTGTGTAACAAAATATTATCAAGATCTTGGTATCATTTTGTCTCTCCAGTGGGGGTCAGTAGTCAGTAGTACCTATATCACAAACAGTTCATGAGTCAGAGTGGCTCAACCTCAGCCCCCAGTGTAACAGGGGTTAGATCAGGGTTTCTTTTCAGGATTTTGTGATGTAACCAAAGTGGCGATCATTGACAAAATGATTTAGCCAAATTTGGCTACATACTACTACTATATATGAAAGTAAGGAAAAAAGAAAAAAAGAAAAAAAAAAGAATCCTTGTATATTCTTGGCTTCCTACTGGAACTTATCATAAAAATCTAGTGATTTGAAAAAACAATTCTTCAAAATCTGGTGAATTTGGGTCATTTTTATTTCATGAAAAATCCTTTGTATAGGTTGAAATCATATTTTTCAGATCCAAATTTGGCAAAAATTCGCCACTGACAGAAACACTGGGTTAGATAGATTGTAAGAGATAATTTGTTTGCAATAGAAATTATATACCACAGCCTAGGGTCAATTTTCACATGGACAAAACGAATAATTAAAAAATTTCCCAAAAATTAATTCATTTCAATGAATTTTAGAATTGTTAATTTTCCATGATCTACTGTGATATTGTTATATGAGGAGTGAAATTGTTCAGATGTAGTCTGCAATTAATCAATGGTTTTCAACACCTCATCTCCATACTTTCATGAAAATTTCATTTAATTATTTTAAAGATTGTTTAATGAAGCAATGACCCTAGGATAAAGTAATAATTGGCACAAAGGAAAAAAAAACACATTGTGCCATAGTTTTTTATTTTAAAAAAGCTCCAAAAGGCTGAAAATGAAAAATCCCATGAGTCCATAAGGTGGCATTCAGCAATTTGGTTTTGAAATACAGAAAAATAAAGGATACAACAATTTCACAAAGAGATTTTG
>Ga0209611_10004921_pt1 | contig 22644 bp, 17 predicted proteins | sample S1TSphgellanicum_3_FD_187693 | JGI IMG/M metagenome (GOLD analysis project Ga0209611, IMG submission 187693) | Host-associated microbial communities from peat moss isolated from Minnesota, USA - S1T2_Fc - Sphagnum magellanicum MG (SPAdes) (version 2) | ecosystem: Host-associated > Plants > Peat... | reverse complement strand
CCCGTTGTTGACGTCGGCTATCCCGGGTCTCCATTCCGCGCTAGAATGTCGTAACCTAATTTCCTCCAATAGCTTTGCCCACAGACTGGGAACAGGAAATTCCGCCCTCCGATTAGCGCCGGGCCCAGTCGGCCTGAAACCCGAGCTCCGTCAGGGACGTAGTGAATTAATATATAAGATTCTGTGGACTAACAATTGCCCCCAAAGAACAAAGCCCAAACAGAACAGGATTCTGGGAGTACAAGTAAGTCGTCCTCGTAAGGGCGGGTGACATAACAAATCGGGGCAACCAACACGAGTGGTGAGAGGAAAAGGAGAAGAACTAAAACTGGTAAGTAAAAGAAGAAGGGGAGGAGGGCTCCGGGGATGCCCAGTAATGGAAACGTGAGGGGCACAATAATATCACTGTCGTCCGATGCGATTATCCGCCATCTGTGACGAGGGACCTGCACAATCACGTAGTCAGTCAGATGCAATCATTGTTGTTGGGGTTTGTGTGGGCACTGGTAGGCTAGTCTGGCTTTGGAGGAAGGGAAGGGATGATGAGATTGGCGAGTTACGAGATCTGACTGAGAGAGTGAGGAATCAGGCAGGCAACTGGCAGGCAGGATTTGCAGGTGCATAACGTGAATGGAAGTATAGTAAATCAATGTGGCTGGGAGATCTTGTGATTAATGGGCGAGATCGTAGGTTGGGATTTTTTGTCGGGCCGTTTGGAATTTAGCGTCGCCACGAGGATGATTACACGGATTCACAGTGATTTTTATTTTTATTTTTTAAATTTTGTGATGTAGCTGAGGTTGTTATCATCCATAGGCCGATTCAGTCAAATTTGGCTTTTTAAAAAATGTGAAGGTAAAAAATTAAACATCCTTCAATAATTTTAGCAACTACTTGAACCATGTATAGAAATCTAGCAAGTTTTAAAGATGAAACCCTGGTAAAGGGTTTTCTCGGGAAGAAAATACCTTGATTTTTGGGGGAAAAAAAATCCCAAAATCAAAAAAATCATTGAATTTGTTACACAAATTTTCCAAAATTTTACAACAATGTGAAATTTGGCACCAAAAAACAGGCTGGTGTCATGGAAATTAGATATAGGGAGGGGGTGATGAATGGATTTATTGTCATGATGCCATGATTCTTGCACAAGTCACAAGTTATTGGCGTCATGCAAATGCACATCCAAGATTCCAAACCGCACAATGGTTCATGCAAGGTTATTCTGTAAATAGGTTGGGTAGATAGGTTGACGATCAAACATTTAGTGTATTAGAAAGCTGAAAATTGTTGTCAATTTTAATGTGGGCTTTGGAATTTCAAGAGGTAATGTAGACTCTTCTTGGCACATCCATGAAGACCATTAAAAGACCATAAGAAATGAGGAAAATACAAGGTCTCAAAATAAGGGGGGTTAGTGTCCAATGATGGGCAGGTTAAAATAATTTGAATTTATGCTTTGGAGTTTAAAATCCTTAAACATTCCTCCATATGCAATGGAGGACAAAGAGGTTTTTTAAAGCCATGGTTAACACACTTATTATTATTTTAGATCAATCAAAACAAACAAGAAATGAAAAAAATATGGGGTTTAGAAATTATGAAGGGGTCTAGTAGATTTTTTTGAAACATGTGATTTGGATAGCTCATTTGTGTGTATGTGTTTTTTTTGGATTGTTTCTAGAGTTAAGTAAATCAATGTAGAACAACAATTAAGCAAGTCAACAAATTGTTGTAGGTTGAAATGTTGTAACAAGTTGACTTGATAAAATATACAAAACGATTTTTGCAACAAGTCAATTTGTCCTACCAAGTTGATTTGTAAAAACGGTTAGACGGTTTATGTATTATTTAACACAAGAATCAAGAAAGTAAAGGGGTTATTCTAATGAACATTGGATGGGGTCTAAAGGTATTATTTCTATCTAAGTAGTTGTGAAAGGACTATTAAAAAAAATTAGGAAAAAATAGAGGATTGTATAGCTGGTAAATAAATAATCTCATGAAAAACAGTGAAAATGAGTTAATGTAGTGATCTTGGTTTTCTTCATTATTGATTCGTATATTATCAAATTTGTTGTTGAAGTTTGTTTTAATTAGTTAAATACATGGTATCCACATTAATTGAGTAAAACAAAAACCCAACAGCAATATATGGCATTGTTGGATTAATTATTTGTTTATTAATCTCTACATAAATTATAACTAACATTTGGCGACCACATTGGGGAGCTAAAATTTTTTAACATGAAAAATTTCTTTGGTATTCAAAGAGAATGAAGAAGGTAAATGGAACAAGGGAAAGTGGAAATGCATGAAATTGACTTTAGGATTTTGTTTATTTCATATGCTTTTATGTGTTTTTACCATGCAGATTTTCAAACATATTAGGAATATACGGACTTAATAAAAAAAAATCAAATTACGAAGATGACCAAATTGGGAGCAGAATATGGGGTAGTGTACCCAAATTTGTTCACTCAATATGAGTAGGACATAGCTAAATCTATTATGTTTAAATTATTATCACAATGTGTATGAAAGATGGTATGAACGCTGGTAGATTAAATGATTGCCATCATAAGAGAGAAAAAATTGTTAAAAGAAACAATATCAGTCGAAGAAGGAAAAGAAAAGTTAAGACAACATAATAATTATGGGTGGACTTTCGTAGACTACTTACACATGTTGAAAAATAAACCAGAATGTAATGAATGGAGATGTTTTGTGGAAATTAAATTTAAACAATTACTAGAGAATGTTTAAAAATTAATATTAAAAAAACTACATGGCAGTATTGAAGTTTGGCGTATTCAGCATAAAACACTGACAATTGACATTTTAGAATTAATTAAGTATAAGAGGTGGCTGCCAGTAATGGTATGTTTACTTACTTTAATATTAATTAATAAATCACATCAACTTATCTCAATATTAAATTATTCGATAGAAGAGAATTTACAAGACCAAATTCAATGTTTTAATAAAAAAATGGATGCCTTGTGATTTACTATGAGTCCTTAGATGCCCTAATTCTAAATGTGGGTTGAAAATGAAAGGCAATGAAGAGTATTGTTGTGAAGAAATAATGTTAGAAAAATTTTGTTTAGGTTTACTAATACCAGATCCACATGAGAAAAAATTAATTTGAGAATAATAGAATAAATGGTTTTAAAGGAAAATAAAAAAACTATGTTCAGAACCTATGATGGATAAAGATAAAAAATGAGAAAAAAAAACAGATTGAGAGATTGAAGAAAACAAAATCGAAAGGAAATTAAAGAAATAACATTTTAACTCAACAAGCAGACAAATCCACTAAATGGAAAGCATTAAGAACTATTTTTAGTCCAACGAATACTTACCAAATACTTGAACTTCTAGTGGAAGAACCTTTAATATTGACAACTCAAACTATTGTTGAAAAAACCTTGTTGTTGCCCAATGAAGAAACTAAACAATTTACTCAATTTGGCTCGCAGACTACAAAAAATGAAGAGCTATCAATTGCATCTAATGTACTAGAATTGACTACACCATATTCAACCTTCAATGTGTTTGGATCTTTTGATTGGGTGGTAGAAGAAGGATGATCATCAATATTCAAGTGAAAAATTAATGACAAACCGGCAATAGAAGCTAGTAGCAACATAGGCATATAATTTTTCCAATACTTTGTCAATCCAAATCATCCCTAAAATAGACTAGGGCTTGGTTGTTAAGTTAGTCATCCACATGTAACTTGGAAGGATGACAAGAAAAGAACCACCTACATGGCTCTTGTGTCCCTATTGGGATCAATACTTGGACTAAGCGGGTTTCAAAGTTCAAGGGGTAATATTGTATTCCATACCAGTTGATATGGGAATGTGGTAGACTACTTGTTCGTAGGAGTTGAAGGTGAGACTACATAGTGAAGGAGATGGAGTTCACAACTTTCCTAATAATAATGGTTATATACATTGGAATAAAATTAGGTTCCAAACTTGTTATTGTTACAAGCTATGCCTTTTAGATCATGGCCCCATGGATTAGGAAGTGTGTGGTTGATTCTAACATTACTAGCCATTTTTAGTTTCATTTTTGAAATCATTGGTTGTTGTAATTGCCTAGGAGGTTAAAATATATTGAAAACATCATTAAGGTACAATGGGTTTTTTTTCATAATATGAATATTCATGTTGAACATTTGTTGATATTGATCTCTTCATTACTTATGTCCATGCCATTATCTTCAAATTATAGATTTGGTTATACTCATAGCATAATGTTATGTAAAGTTGATGATTTGTCTAACATGTTTACCATTTTAATAAATATTAAATTTTTATGAAGATATTTATACCAATGTTGGTTCTTCCTTTTTAAGAGAACCTATAATCCTAGTTTTGACATTAAATGTTTGAATTTTAAAAGTTCTTTAGCTGTGGGCTTGAAACAAGTTCTTCAAATTGTAAAATCCTTTGGTTTGAATTTTGGCACAATGCTTTAGAGCCAAAAACCTACAGGTCTGATGCAAAAAATTTATCCAATTCCATGTACATAATACATGTTTCCTAAGGCTAAAAATTGTATAGGTGTAAAGTTTTATAACTCATTAAAACTAATCAATTACCTATAAGGTTCACCTTACATGCCAACTTTCTTAAAAAATCAGCTTACTTACCTAAAGAATTTGTGTTCAATATACATATATAATTTTTTAATTTTCAAGGTTTTGGTTTCAATTCAAGTTCTAGCAAAAGGCTAGTTTCAAGGCCTAATTCTTATGCTAGTCCCACCAAAAGAATGCTAGTTCAAATTGAAATTACAATAACTTAATCATGAACCCTAAGGTTAACATTAGTGTTGACTAATTATTGAATTTTTCATAATTGTTGGATAGGTTTTTTTTTTAAAAACATTTGAGTGTTGATTAAGTTATCAATATTTTGAGGGTACTAACCATTGATAATGCATAAGGGTAATTATCAAATAACCAATTGATAACATATTAATTCACAACTAGTCATAAGGGTTTTAACAAAGTTTAATTTTGTAAAAATCTTGTTCTTTTGGTATTATATCATAAAAATGTTAACTATTTAAAGGATTGACAATTTATTTGGATGATAATTAGGTCATCCATGTAGGTTATTAACAATTAGTTTGATAACCTAGTTTATAGCCAAGTTAAAACTTAGTAACCAATCAATAGTGGTTAACACTCTAAACCAAGGAACCTACCTCCACTAATTTATACTAGTGTTGGGCGAGTATCACAATTTTATGATATTCATTGGGTTTGGTTTTTACAAAAGGGTTCGGTTTTACCCAAAAAAAATTTAATTAATTTTTACATCGGGCAAATGTATGAACATTTTTTCTAAAAAATAAACCAATTCTCACAATGCCAGTTTTCGAAAATTTGAGAACAACTAATTATTTTTTGTGGATTCGCAAAAATTTGAAAATAGTCGATTATCCTTGGCCAATTCCCGGAAATTTGAAACAACTAGTTATCCTTTACCAATTTTCACAAATCTGGTATTATTTTTTAATAATTAAAAATAAATTTTCAAAATTAGAATTAGAATTAAATATTTATTGATTTTTTTTTTAACAAAGGAAAAATTATAAGCAATGTTACAAAAACAATTTAAAAAATAATCAACAATTTATATATTGAATTTTTACATTTCAACAACTTCATCCCTTTCAAATTCTTCTAACTCCTCTTCTAAGTCTACATCCCTTTCAAGGAATTCTACAAAATTAGATGAAGATATACATCTTATTTTAGGATCATTAAATTTTTTGTTGACAAAAATCAACTTTATATTTGCAAATGACATCTCTTAAAATTAGTAAGAATTCCAACCAAGGAAAAGATCCATTTTATTTCTATTTGGAATCCAACAACCCCCAAAATTTGTTGAGCTACTTGTAGGAAACATTGTTTCATGTTTTTGCCACCATTGAAAAGGACATTTGATGTCTTTAACATTGAATTGATACCTCCTAAAAATCAATAGCTCCCTCTTGACAAATTCTTTTGCTAGTTCACTTGTGCTTGTAATCTACTCAAATATTTCGAAACTACAGTCTTGATAAAAAAATATCTTGGTCAACAAAATTCTTTTTTGACCTCACCAAAAGATGTAAATGTTCATAACATTTGACCAACATAGGATATAAGGACTTCCTATCATGCTCTTCAACAAAAACAATGCCTTGTTCCTTTCCAACAAATAAGGATACTATACGAAGGCTTTTATACCTAGGGTTTAGTGTCAAAAAGATCATATTATGGGTTTTTTTCTTATCATAAACCTTTAAGAATGAGAAGAAAGAATCTAGCACATTGATTACCTCCCTTCTAATGTTAGAGGCCAACAAAGATAACTTGTCACTAACAACTAAATCATCATCATTAGGCTTTCAAATAAAGGAAAATTTTGATTTTCTTCCCTAAGTTATGAAAAATAGTCGCAAAAGACACTTTTAGTCGCTTAAGACAAGTCGAAAAGTGGGGTTTTTCTTCTAGTGATTCGACTAGTGACTTTCACAATAATTTTTTTGTTGTAACAAAACAAAGTGGTAGATCAAAATTGTAAAGCCTCTTGAAACATGATGATTTTACTAACAAACCTCCAAAACAAAAATAATAACTTGATTAGTTGTTTTATCAAATTTTAAACCATAAAAATTGTAAAGAGTTGAAACAATAATGAGTTTTAGAAAACAACCTTGTTTTGACTAGAATGTTTAATTTTTTAGGTTGAATTCCATTTTCAACACAAGCCTTATTCCATTCTTGTCTATCCTTTCCAAACTCCTTAAGCCAAGTGATGCATTTCTGCAAATTTCCTTGGGCAAACTTGATGGAAACATATTTTAAATTTTTGTAGATTTTTTCTTCTATAATGTCATATTGTCATGCTTTTTCAAAAGCATGTCCAAAGCAAGTATTTTGAAAGCTCTCTTCTAACCTAATATATTCATAATTTATAACAAACTTCAATGCAATAATCATTGCATTGATATTAGATCCTTCACCTTTGACATAAACAAATTTTTTTTTTCTTTAAACCATATTTGTCCAACAATTTTGTTAAACTTTTGGCCAAGGCTTGCCATGTTGTTTTTGTGCTTCAAATAAACCAATAGTCGCATGTTATGGATGCTAATTACTACTCAAAAATTAATCACCAATGCAAACACATCGTGAGCTCTTTTAGACATCCAAAGGTTGAAGCTAATTGTTATAAAATAACATTCTGCCAAAGCAAAACAACATATAATTAATTTTTCTTTTCCACTAACCTTGGTAATATGTCTTGTGAAAACTACCTTCTAAACGTGCAATTCAATTTTGGATAAAGATGTATAACCAAACATTTGAGCCAAATACTCTCCACAAATTAAATGGGTAGGCTATTTTTGACAACTAACAAACCAATGTCCTTTAAAAAATCTTTTTGTGGCACATCCTTTTTTTTGAAAAAATCTTTGACAAAAAAGTTTTTTAGAGATTGACCTTCCAAATGGATTTACTCTTTTCTTTGATGGTTGTTTTTCTTTAGTACTTTTTAGTAAATTGTTCATTTCTTCTTCAAACTTTTTTGTAATAAAAAAATGATTTGCATCCATGTGTTTTTAAAGAGAAGTTATTCCATTGGTTTTGTAATAAGAAATTGATCCTTTCCTCGCTTGAGTTTTTGGATTTATTCCAATTACCAAATTTTGATAACAATGTATGCAACACATTATTTGTGTGTTTTCCAAATCAACTTCTACATTATCATTCACACAATTACAAATTCAACATAAAGAGGTTCTTCCATGTGGCTTCTAGCTTTTCCTTTGAGCATGCATTTTTTTCAAGTTTCCCTTCATTATTTATTGATTGTCATTTTTTGGATTATTACTTATTTCCATTTGGACACTTGGGTTTTCTTCATACTTGTTTTTTAGAACTACATCATTCATACATATTTCAATCATTTCATTGTTACCACTTATCATATTTTCATTTGCCAAAGATTATTCCATTGGTTGTTTTCACAAGATTATGTCCAAAGATAATGCAAAAAAAATTGTTCTTCAATATACACACTCTACTTACAAGTTTTAATAAAATTCCCAATCAAAAGAAAGAAAAGAAAGAAAGAAAATATATATATTTACAAGTAAATGGGTTTAAAGGTTTAGAAAAGACATTTACAAACTATGGGGCTCAAGGTGTAGAAAAATTATCAAAAAATCACTTAGTTCTTTCTCTCATTTCATCATGGAAAAAAAGGTTTAGGTTTGAGGGTAATTGTCTATGAAAGGTCTAAATTTGAATCATGCACATAAATAAATAGAAAAAACAATTACACATATTAAAACCACATAAACTTATATATATATGCAACGCTATAATAAAAAAATGAACAAACAAAATACAAAGGAAAGGAAAAAAAACTCAAAATTTGGCCAAAAAAATTACCTTAGATTGTTGGATGAAGCTTGTTGTTGTTGTTCCAAGCTCCTCCACCTATACAAGAAAGTGGGGAGGGAGTACCAATTAACATAGAAGGCAAGATAACAAAACAACAATGGGGGGGGGTGGGGGGGGTGACAAGAGGTACCTAAAAAACAAAAAAGGTGACCAACAAGGCACGACGATAAGTAGCAAGGCATGACAACGAGCAACAAGGCACAACGATGAACAATAAGGTGCGATAAGCAACAAGGGACAACAATGAATAGCAAGGCATGGAGACGAACAACAGGCACAACAAGCAACAAGGTGCGTAGGCAAAACATAGGGCAAGGTGCAAAAGGCAAAGAAAAGACAATGAAGTGCAAAGAAAAAAAAATCTAACTAAAATTAAAAATTCACAACACAAATGCAAATGAAAACATGCAAATTGACGTGCAAAAATCCAAAAAATCCAAAACTCAAAGTGCAAAAAATGCAAGAGGATGAACAAAGAAAGACAAAATTGTTTTATACAAAAAATTTGGGTTTGCAAGAAGGAGCCGTCATAATGTGGCACCTCCAACCTAACCTTAATTTTTCATGGTGGTTAAACCTTGAGACCCTGACCCAAGTAAGGGGTCAAACCTTACCTAGTTCTCAGATTTTTATTTTATTAAAAATTGGTTCTCACGTCTAGTCCTCACACAAATGAGAACCAGTAGTTCAGTTTTTAGTCAGATTGTCATTCATGGTGATACCATGAGCAAATCAATTCAAGATGCCTAGGTGATGCCCAAGAGTATTTGTGATACCCACCCAACAATGATTTATACTTTATACCATTATTGTATTAATATATGACAAGGGGCGTGTGTCACACAATGGCCTTGCAATTTACATTATCTTAAAGCAAAAAAAGAAATATGAAAACTCAAATATTTCACCATCCAAAAATATAATCTTCAAAAAAATCCTCTCAAAGAAACCAAAATCCTCCTGTAAAAATAGACCTATTACCTAGGGGCCAAAATCCCTTAAGCTACTATACTCTAAAATGACTCTAAACACAATATCCTTGCCTTGGTAGGCAAGGCCAATAAATCATACACTTTCCCATCACCGGCACACAACACATTGGTCTAAGCGACTTGTGATGTTGATTGGGCTGTAACTTACATATGCGAATGATCATTAGTACTGGGAGGATCCTGCCAGACACACAGAACTTTGCCATCTCGTCTCTACATGTACATCATGCTCACAAGTTAAGTTATCTAGATAAAAACACGGGTGGAGGAGAAGACGAATTTGGTGACGACAGACAGGGGAATTGGTAGATTAACGACTCAATCATGAGGGAAAACTAGAAAGCAGTCATGTAAAAAGCTGCGAAGAGATGATGACTGTGGGCCTTGGGCAACGAGCTTTCAGGCTTTCTTGCCTACTCTCAAGACTCACAGTCAACTAGATGCCACAGGAGATTCCGTGCATACGTGACAGCTATAAATGAGCCGTCTACGGATCCCCAGATTGTGTGTCACAACAGTTCAAGCAAGTGAGTGCAGAAGGTGAGGTGGGCACTGGGACTCGGATGCTTGAAGGATTTTCAAGCTGGCTGTCGGCTGTCTCTATCTAGCCATCTAACGGCCAGCACTAACGCCGTGAAGGGAGCACTACAGCCGGAGAGCTCCCTATTTACAGCTTTGGTCGGCTGAAGGATCTCACCACGATCCCGATCAACCTCTCACCCACCCACCGCCCCAAGCGTGGCTGCCTCTCTATGTGCGGCTCCCGAGTTGCCGCACCCTCCTGTCCCCTCGCTTGCGTCTGTTGGGTCCCCCTGTAAGGGAGAGACTAAGAACCATGTAGTTGTGGTCTGGTCCTACATTTTGAGACATGTTCACCAAGTTTTTTTTGTCTTTCCACCCTTAACCAACCCGACCCAAAAGAAGTTCTGGATTCCTTGCTTGCGCTCTGAGTTCGTTTTTAAGGAAGTTCATGCAACATTTCTTATTTGCACTGTTGCTGGTTTGAACTTTGGAATTGCAAGTTGCCATTATGCCTCAATTTGGTTCACATGCCCATGGCCCATTTACGGTTTATTGACGCAATTTTCTTCAATAGTTGCAAGCTCCAGCAAACACATGGTGTCACAGATTCCTCCACCTCTTTTGGGGCGGGCTAGGCCTATTAGGTAGTTGTTTTATCAACACGGAAAGGCCAGTGTTGGGGTTTGATTTTTTTGAAAACTTTAATGGGTAACCACCAGTTCTGGGTATTTGGATGAAACAGAATCAAAGAACCATCCAGCCAGTCCCAGCTATTTGAAAAAAATTCTCATCCCAAAGGGGAGGGGGTTGTTTCGTCCTTGAAAGGGGTTCACCCATTACATGACAAGATCTTCCGGTCTTGGAGTGGGTTCTTCATTTTCTTTAGCATCTTTACATGGGGTAACACCCTAGGACAATGGCACTTCTAGTATTGGGCTAGCACTTAGCTATTGTGGACCCTCCTTCCAGTAATGCCCTCATGCTCATTACCCTACATTGAAATTGGCCCCCCTAAAAGGAAAAACTTGAAGCTGCATGCACATATAAGCTCCAAACTTGTTTTATTCTCTAAACAAAAATGTTAAAAGTGTTAGTTTAGCTATCCAGTTATGTTTTAATTAGGTTAGTGCCAAGCTAAATTAGTATAGTTGATTGTTTTTTTTAGCTCAAAATCAATTAAGTGTGAATTAAGTTTGGGAAATTTTATGTTTGAGATATAATCTTTTATTGTGTGTTTTGGGTTTGGATTCTTATAGGTTTTGCAAATGAGTAGATATTTTGAATCACCAAAAGTACAATCTAATTATGTTGTGTCACAACTAAATTCAATTTGTTTTGGCATTAGTTTTTATGTTGGGTTGTGTGTTTTGCATAGGGTTTTGTGATGCAAATGTTGTAAAAGTTTCATTTTGTTTTAATGCGTTTGTAGTTTTGAGTGCATTTTTGGTTCAACATTGAAAAAATTGTAGTGAAGAGGCGCTTCTTGGTTTTGAGTTTAAAAAATTTCCTTAGTGATTTTGGCATTCTTAATTTAATTTTCATTTGTCACTTCTTAGCCCCTAGGGAGTTGAACCCTAGTTGGGCCTAGGTACTCGTGGTGTTGGGAGCTTGTGAAACAAGGAAAAGAAAACATCATTATGAAGGCCTTTTTTTTTGTTGTAAGGGCCCTCTTTGTATTTCTATCTCTTCCCCTCACTCTTTATATATATATTCCCTTTCTTTCTCTTGGTTTGGTGATAGGGGATGAGTGAACCTAGGAACAATGATGTTGATAGCAAAAGAACATCACAAAAGAGCTTGGAACTCAAGTGATGTTCATCACAAATAACAAAATGAAGTGAGGGGGGGGGAAGAACACAAGGCAGGCTGATAGTGCCATTGTTGACCAAATTCGAATTCTTTTGAACCCACCAAGTTCAATGAGTTTTGGAGACTCACGAGGCTTGGGGTAGCCTTGAGATGAAAAGGTGTAGGGGCTCAATTCAACCTCCCTTTTCATTATTTTTTATTTTTTCAAATTTTCCAAACCTAAAAGGTAGGCACAAAAACAATTTAAACTTGTCACATTTTAATTTTTATTTTCGGAATTTTTCGATTTTTATTTATATTTTTAGTTTCATCTTCATTCACAAATAAGCCAATTTCATCCATAATTTGGATGTGAATGTTTTCATCATTTTTTCATGTGACCTATAATCGAATAGTGGTCTAATCAATCAAACAAAAACATTGTCTAAAAAAAAATTGGACATTTTTTTACCCTATGACCACATATGTAACCATGTCAAATCGCATTGTGACATGAAGTGACATAAGTGATGTGAGGGGAAAAAAAAAATTGTTGGGATTTCTTTGGAAATTCATATATGCCACACACAAATGTTGGGTTGTAGTGAGTTTTGCATCATTAAGTTTTTGGAGAGGAGGCCTATGCATGTGGGCAATTTCAACCCATTTGGAAATAAAAGTTTCTAGAGGTTGTTTCATAGGCATGAAGAAGGGTTGTGCACAAACCCAATTTTCATTAAAGTTTTAACATCTCAATGCTTGTGTTGATGAGCACTTATTTTTATGACTCACAAGTGGTGGAGTGCCATGTTCTTCTAATTTATTGATTATTGCACCATTGACTTTTGAATTTTTGTCATTATTTTCAAATGAGGATTACAACAGTGGGAATTCATGTTGTATGAAAAATTTATTCATTTTGTGTTGTTTGGGGTTACACTTGTAATTCATTCTTACTATTGGGATATTGTTCATACATTATCTAGGTTAGTGAGTGTGGGGAAGCATGTGGCTTGCCCAACAATCTAATGGGGTGTACAATTCATGGATTGATCATTCCCCACACTTGTGCATATTGTAGTGCAAGATCCATGGGGTGAAAAGCTATATGATTTTTCTCACTGAAATAGTTAATCCTAAAGGTTACAACTAGTTTAGTTAAAAGTTGGGAAAGGAAAAGGATATATGCACTCCATTTTTGCATTGAAGGTCCATTTGACCTCAAGCCATAAAATCCAATATTAGTTTGAATATTTAGTTGGGGGTTAAATTGTAACCTTCTATTGGCACTATTGTAGGTTGCATTTGAGGGTGATGATTGGACCGACTCCATTGTTTGGTTATGGTGGTGAAATTACGTTAACGATTGATAAACCACAATCATGTTCACAACGAACCCCATGTTTGTTTGGCCATGTGGAATGTTTTTCATGAATGCAAGTGCATTAAATTAGGGTTAGGCTTGTTAAACACAAAATTAACACATACTTAACACATTGATTTAGGCCACTCCCCCCTACCCCTTGGGAAACATCCAAGGGGGTGTCACAATCTATTAACTAGATTCCAAACCTTTCCTCTCATGTGTACCTTAATTATTCCACTAATTATTCCCAATTACTCCCTTGAACAATTATCCTATAAATGTAACATTTGGTTTTAATGTAATAAGAAGCAAGTAGGAAACAAGGTTATAATTTCACCTGAGTTATTTCCCTTCTTCTACTTTCTAACTAGGACAACATAACCAACACAATGTAGAGGTTTTTGTTTCTACCAAGCAAATCTTCCCTTTAAACAACTCCCCCCCTTTTGTATTTTTCTCATATCTGCTCAAAACAACAATCCTACCTCTACTTACAAACCTTTTCCCTTTTTTTAAAACTTAAACAATCACAACCCTAAACCAAAAAATAATCATTCAAGCACCATCATACATGGAGTTTAAAACGTCTTTTACAAAACATTTATCACATGTCAAGGAAAGGGGTTATAATGCATCCGTCAACCTTAAGCCTCCAATTCCTTTCTCTATTTAAACTCCTAACCTTATTTATATGTTGACTCCTTTTACTAACAACCATATATCCTTATTGCCTACACCTCAAAGGCTATTTGCCACACCCCAAAATAGCCCTTGATGTTGTACCTCTATAGGACAATTAGGCGAAAGTATCTTTAGGTGATACCATTAGGAACCACTTCAAGGAATGAAAAAGGAACCAAAAATAACCAAATCATTTTCCTAGACCCTTTACTTTAAATGTTCTCACAACTATAAATTATTTTTTTCTTGTGTCTATCAATTGCATGCATTAATATATGGCTTGAAGCTTATTTTGGAATTTTTTTAAATTTAAAAAATATATATTTGATTAAAATGGCCCCCTCATAAATTGAAAGCCTTAACTTTGGAAATTCATAACTAAATTATACTTATTCAGTTAATTTCCTAGTAAAAACTTAAAAATAGAAAGACTTCCAAATTACCTTAAGAATAACATTCCCAAGAAAATTCCCAAATTATCTTTCAATTTTTTGTTTTTAACCAAAAAGTTCAAGGAAGGGAACCAACATTACGTTCTTGAATTTTTTTGTCATGCAATGATAAGAAACATCAAAATACAAAATATTCTTAATGTTATTGAAATTTCAAAATCTATGAAACCTAATAAATGTACTCATTGAAAAAAATTAGGAAAATATTTATTTAAGTGTTTCCTATGATTTTTCAAAGTTCAATGGGTCCAAGAAATCAAGCTGTGATAGTTTCTAGTGGTACCACTCAAGGAAACTCTTACCTAGCCCCTTAGTTTCCTCTTCCCTTGCCTTCATAAGAAAGAAAACCTTCATTTTCTGTTTTTAGGTCTAACAACCCCCCTTCTAGGCTCCTTCCCCCTTTTCTACTCCTACTTCCTCTATCCAACAATAGGCCCAAGTACCTCTACTTATTTATCAACCATTCACTTCTAGTAAGGTGGTTGCATACTACAATGGACCATTATGGAAGTCATAGTGGTAATTTTTCTTGGATTTGATAAATGTTCTTGCATATAATTTTTAATTCTTATTGAATATAACAAGAAGGGACTCATTTATGTGAAGCTAGCACATGAAGTATATAAACATCAAAAAAAACACATCAAAATCATGAATGTTCAATTAATAATGGACTTTACAATCTTGGTGAAGTAGAGTGTCACAAACTATAAATTCTTGGATATGGACTTTTATTTCATAATGTGTTTATGCAATGTATGTGAAACTTTGGGATATAAAATATTTGAAGTCTATAACATTAAAGGTTCATTTAGTGAATGAAACATTGTTTTAACTTTTTTGTTCCATAACATCAAATATGCACCCCCTAAAATATTTCACAAAGTTCATAAAGGCATAAAAAATGTTGATTTTCTTGATTTTGTTTTAAGGAAAACCTTTTAAATGGTTTTTAACATGGTGGCCCCACAAAAAAAAGGAAAAATCTGAATTTTTGGAATGAAAGTTATATGGCCAATTTTAAGTAAATTTTGAATACACTAGAAATGAACTTTCAAATGGGACTTTGATTTGCCGGTTTTGGTCCACTTTAATATGCTTTCACCCAATAACAACATTCATGAAACCTCCACTTGAATAGTCGCCATCACCATCTCTTGATGATCGTACCTCCATCCTCTAAGGGGGTTGTTGATTTGAGTGTGTTTTGAAAAACTTGCTCATCCATGATGTTGTAACCCCTTCACCTACTTCACCCTTTCACAATGTGCCAAGATCCTTCCTCAACCTCAAAGATCACAACATCATCATTCTTCCCTCTTCACAACCCTTCATGCCACACTCATTATTCTATAAATGGAAGGAGAGGTTAACAATGACTTCCCTCCCTCTCAACTTCATGAAGAAGCTATTGTTATTATCCTACCCTAACCTTAATTGCTAGAAGCTTTTAAAAAACACCCTCCACCCTGCCCTATCCTAAGTTTTGGAAATAGGAGACATTTTAGGTACAAATTACACATTGTTCCACTATTAGTGTGGGACATGGACAAATTCTATGAAACTACTAAGGGTCTTCAATGGTATGCAAGGGTAATGGCACCATCAAATCAAATGACTTCATCTAAGAGTTTGACAATTGGTGTGATATGCAATAGATGCATAATCCATCAACATTCACACTTTTAGGGCATGGAAGGGATTGAACCAACATTTGGAAAGGTTGCTCATGGATGATTACCATGAATTCAAATGCACCCATGTAATTTAGATTAAGGAGTGACAAGTGTACTACTCACCCAATTATGTTTCCATCACTAAGGGTATTATGGCCCCAAATGTTGTTGCAACTTCAAGTACAACTACAATAGCTCCTTTTAATAATTTGACTAGTGGAAATGGGAGTGCTAGTAGTGCACTCGTTAAAAGTAGTGGTGACAACCTTTTCATTTTCATTTTATTATCACCAACCCCATAATTATTCATGGATGTTGTAATGGGCCTTTGGGATTGAACTCACTAGATACCAAGGCTATTCATTGGAATATTCCCCAAAAATTATGCATATTGGAGTTTTTTAGGAGGCATTAGTTTTGGCCTAGTTGTGATGTTATAGTCTAATATTCAAGTATGGATCAAATAACATTATGTGGAAACAAATTCACATGTTAAACAAACCTCCATGCACCATGTTATGATTTGATGTTCAATTTGTTGCCCACATCAACATCATAAGGTTATTAACATTCCTTACCAAGCAATATCACATTATTGGGGGTGCAAGATTTGGACAAGGCTAGGCTAGTTAATCATGTCAAGGTTTGTCACAAGTTAACACAAATCAAAGCCTTTTAGACTCTAGATCAATTTCCCCTGTTTTCATGCATTTCAAGATGGAAGGCCAAGGATGGTTTGGGACTCTAATTTGTCTAATATGGAAGAGTCCAATGCAAATGAAAGGGAGTGGGCCATGGGCTTTTGCACTACTTTCACATTTGTGCTTACTTTTTTTAAAGGAGGTCATAAACGGATTTTTGGACAAGTCATGGACCTTGATTTGATGCACCCTCAAGCTCCTTAATGGACTCAAATGTGAATCCAAACTGAAAACATCGGAAGAACAAGGAGTCAGGGCACGCTCCTTGGCTTGCAACACTTGGAGGGGGTAGAAAGGCGTGCTGGAACTCTAGGATGGGACTAGGAAGAGTGACAAGCATCAACCACTCACACGGACCTACACAAAACCAACACAAGGTGGTTAATGCATAGTTGGAGCATTTTTGGTGCTAGGACGAGCCACAGGCAACTCGGACTCACAAGACTCACCACGGCCCGGACTTGGGGGAAGCCACCACCTTCCCCCTTATAGTATACTTTGTGCCTCTCCACGAGACCCACATCCAAATGGCTTTTTGTCTCGGGACTCCTAAGTGGGAGTCCTGAAATTGCCAAAGTTAAGACTCTCGCGACTTTAGGGCCCCATAACTTTGTGTGTAGACCTTTGATTGAGATGAGGTCTGAAACAAAGTTATAGGCCTCATTGAGAGCTTTTCAATGGCATGTCGCATGCCACCTGCACGCAAGGAAATCAGGTCGATTCTTGACTTTTAGTGGTTGGGATTCAAACTACCAATTTTATTCCCGACCCTTCTTTTGGCCATAACTTGTGTTTCAGATGTCCAAATGGGTCATGCAAGCCCATTTTAGACATTTACGTCTCAATAACTTTCCAATGGTATAAAGAACTCCTTGAACCATTGGGTTTTGACCTTTATAATCACTTTCTAAACATTCAGGAGTCCACCAAGATTCCAACTCCCAAAGTGGAAGCTCTTTTGGGAGTGTGAAGGTTCATTCCTTCACACTTTCCTTTATTCCCAGGCTTCCCTCTTGGCCCACAACCTTGCAATCCCTTGCCTTGGTCGTGAGCCCAAGGCTAGGGTTGCGATGTGATTGTTTCACATGGATTTTCAATTTAACATTTATAGAACAAAAACATTTTGCCTAATCACACCCACCCACTTCACTCCGTCCTTCATATGTGGCACCTTTGATTGGGATAACCATGTTGGTGCAAGGGGGGATGATGTTACAACAACTTGGATTATAGATCCTTGGCAATTATGGGGTTAAGAATGCCAAGAAGGATTTTTGGGTGTTTGACAAGAGGTTTGTGATGTGGGGATGCCAAGTCAATCAAACACTTCCTAAAATATTGATTAGTAATCATAGTCCATGCCCTTAACTTTGGGTATTGGGGATATTCCATCACCCCAACTCAAAGTACCAATGACCATAGAAACATGGAAATCAAATAATGGTCCAATGCTACATGAGGTGAAATGCAAGAAATATGAAATTTTTTACAAAATTATACTAGATGTTTTGCATTTAGTTTCAAGGAATCACACTAATTGCAAGAAGAAGAAGTCCACATGATACTTGAGGATGATAATCTAATTTTTAAATGACTTTATAGGCTTAGTGCTTGGTGTAGAGGGCCTTGGTTTGGTACACCAATTTAAACAACAAAATTGTTAAAGGTTGGTTTGGTAAAACTATCCAAAGGTGAATATGCCTCATCAATAATCATGTCACATTGGAAAAAAAAAACATTTTTGGCAATTGGATAGAATGCCACATGCGTGGAAATTATAGGCTAATGAATAAAGTGGACACACTTTGACAAGTATGCCACACCTTTAAAAGAAATCTTTGATGCCTTAGGTAGGCCTAAGTTCTAATACCTTATACTTGCGTTTTAACTACCATTAATTGCCATTAAGGGAAGGTAGGTCAAGACAACATTATAAAAGATTGATTTTAATGGAAAGGATTGTTTGTACCAATGACAATTTTTGTCATTTGGTTTGAAAATTAACGCCCTTGCAAAATTTCAAAGGGTTATGGATCAGGTTTTGGTCATCTTCACCTTTGCCAAGTGTTACATCAATGATGTCATCATCCTTAGCTTAACTTTAGAAGATCACATGCACCATTTCCAAAAGGTGTTTAATTGATTTAAAAAACATAACCTTAAGTTACATCCTAAAAAGTATTATTTTTTCCAAATGTAGGTAGAATACCTAGGTCACATGATTTATCTTAATGGATTAAGGGTTTGGAAGGCCAAGGTTGAGGCCATTTCACAAGTGCCCCAACCATCAAATGTTAACCAATTGTGAACTTTCCTAGGCTTCTATAATTATTATCAAAGTTTTGTTAAAGGATTTAATAGTAATGTTAAAACTTTAACTTAGTTTTTGAATATCAACCAAAAATACATTTGGAATGAAACATAAGAACAAGCTTTTCAAGAATTAAAAGTTTGGTTCACTTTAATCCCCATTTTACAACAACCCATATGAAAGACCTTTTTAGCTATACACTAATTGGAATACTTTAAAGTTGGGGATGGTGCTTATTATGAATCATGGATTATAATACCACAAATTGTTAAGCTTTAGTTCCATAGTTTTCCTTAGTATTAATGATTTGAATCTTGATAAACCTCAAAGTAATAATTATTAAGAGTTGAATTAGCCTTTGGATATTTCAGCGTAGAAGACTCTTTTATTTAAATTGATGCAAGGCTTAGTTAATTTTAGGACCTAATAAACCTTTTAAAATGCATTATCCATTTATGTTGTAGAGAAAGGAAAAAGGATGTGGAATTAGATGTGATTTATTGATATATTGAAAATATAAACCTATAATTAACAATAACATTTCGCCATGACAATGTTAAGTTAGTTTGTAGAATAATCTTCAGACACGAATGATGTACTTGGAATATTTTTAAGATGTAATCCTAATACATTTTTATTTAGTCTTCACTTTTATCAAACTCTTAAATATAATCAAAATCAAATTCAAATATTAACATTTTCACCTAAGTGGCCGTTGGTGAATTACAACTTAGTAAACAACTTTAAGGGGATAGATCACAATTGCAAAAAATTCCAAAATGCGACGAATGGTGCGAGTTAGGTATTCGGCTCGATGCTCCATGGAAAGGGGGTTGATTGGGCCTCGCAGCCAATGATAATGGCCATCACCGGGAACCCAAGTTTGACAATGAAGACAAACATTGTCGTCTTCACATTGACAATTTTCAAACCTTTTTTGTGTAGCTCCATAAGCAGGAACAAATTCTAAGTAGATTGTTAAAGCATGTGGGTTAAGAGACACTCGACAATCCCATGCTGAACGATCGACTTGAGTGCGCACCACTCTTCTGGACGGTTTTTCTTCGCACAATCGTTGAGAGACATTCATGTCAAGCGGTGCTTCTTCAAACTCTTCCTTTTCTACTAGTGAAACTAGAGGATTCAAAGCGTAGCGACATCATCGCCATGACTAAATTTTCACCTGCATCAACAAGAACCAAGAAGGTAGCAGAAACAATGTGGTATTTGCGTTCAGAAGGGGTCGAGGCTTTTTTATTTAACAAATTAGGGTAGGCGTAAGGTGTGGGAGTGACAACAGAACCTCATGAAAACTCGAACATCCTAAATCTAATGGATTCATCGAACCTTAATTTCGATGGTGGATCTAAAAGTATGTGGGGGTTTTTGTGATGTAAATTTTAATTCCAATTTATTATGTACTACATAGTGAATTAGTGCATGGAAGAAAAAAAAAAAAAAGGATATCAAAAGAGTAAATGGTACGCAGGGATGTTACTTCAACCATTGAATTGATTTAGTCAAGTAAGGACTCAAGGATGTTTACTTGTTACTACCGGTAAATTGTCCTAGTAGTTAGTTACTTGAAATAATTAGGATGAAGTAAGATGTGAGGGTCAACGGACGGAAAGGATAAGGATCAAGTTCAAGAACTTCATCAAGATATCCAAGATAAGGGGAAGGATGAGTCCTCCAATCCCATTAATCATGAGGATTGTCATCCTATTTGATTGGAGGATGAAATATTTTTTGTGTTTCATTGGGTCCAAGAATTCTCATCCTAAAATCAATTAGAGGGCAGATCATTCTCAATTCTTGTTGACTTTTGAAGGATGAGGAGGCCATTGATTGGAGAGGAGGATTTCGAAACTTCCATTGAGCAAGGGGAACAAGCTCAAAGAAAGGTCATGAAGGTTTACTAAGGGAGAGAATAGTATGTTGTGTTACGGGAAGGGGAAAGGAAACGAATGAATGTGTGAGGAAAAGATTAGTTCTTATGTGTGGAAAGGTGTTGTTCATGAAAAAGATGTGTGCAAGAAATAAGCATGGAAAGATTTCCATGACAAAACCTTTGGAGTTTTATTTCAAATAGTTGTTCCTCCCAAATTCGTAGTTGGATTTGTGTCAAATTTAAAACAGTTCTCGTTTAGGAGGTGTAAAAATTTCTCTCCAAATTTCAGCATCATCGGTTTGGCTCTAAGGGAGCTACACTTACTAGGAGTAAAGGGTGTTTGTAATGGAATTCATGGAAGGATTTCCATGACAAAGCTTCTGGAGTTTTATTTCAAATAATTTTTCTTCTCAAATCCATCGTTAGATTTGTGTCAAACTTAAAACAGTTCTTGTTTAGGAGGTGTAAAAGGTTCTCTCCAAATTTCAACATCATCAGGTTTGTTATAAGGGAGCTACACTTGTCAGAAATAAAGGGGGTTGAAATTGTCTATTTTTTCCTCAATCTAAGCAAAGTGATTTTTAGGCCCAAGGCTTAATTCTTGATAAAAATAAATAAAATTATAAGATTTTATAACATGGCTCCTTTTTAGATTAGCTTTTCAAAAATCCAATGCATGTTACATTAGGAGGTTATATGTAGATGTTATGATGAATGGAACAAAAGGGGTTCAACCATCAAGCGTGACATTGAATGAACATCAACATAATGCCCCTTCACATTCCATCATGGTGAGTTACGATTCTCCCACAATGTTTTTGTATCTTCCAAGTGGACACAACTTATTAGATTCTTAGTGAACTTCATTGCATTACATTGAACCACCTTCCTTGTTAAACTACAACTACATAATAGTTCCATTTTCCAAGCGGGTTTTGTGAGTGCATATTTTCATGTTGAAGGTGTGCAAGAATGCCTCACACTTATTCAACTTAACAATGATGATCGGGAGTTCATGGTGACATATGCTGATAGGTGCAACAATAAGATAGAAACAAAACATAGTTCATACAAGAGGGAATGTTTCACTATTGTTTGGGTGGTTTCATCATTCGAATGATATATTTACAACAGCTTATATTATATATCACTAACCATTTAAATTCTTGATGGAATTAGATCGTTTCACAAGAAAGTTGGTAAGATGAGCTTTTATCCTATAGGAATATGACTTTGACAAAGTTCATAAAGTTAATAGGTTAACCATGATGTTGATGGATTGAGTTAAAGCTTCAATTCCAATGAGTAGGACACCTTTAGAGCTTGTTGGCATAGTGATGTAGATTTGGAGGCAATATTAAGATGACATGTTTGTACATACCTATGTACTTTGTTGGGTCGATGTTTTGGGGATGTACCTCATATTAGCATGGGTAATGAAGGTTCCTATGATGCAGATATTGAGTTAAAGGGCAATGGTGCCTTAGACATATACTAGGATGCACCTATTATTACATATTTGTAAGCAAATGAAGTTCCAAATGGATTTGACACCCATGGAATGTGACCTGGTTTTGTATGGGGCTAAGCAATTTGAACGGGAATGTAATTACCTTTTGTGGGTGTGAACAAACAAATGAGTGTGAATAATACCTCACCTAAAACAATGTCAAGGCCTTGTTTGACGCACTCCTAACCACTCGAAGGACTCAAATGTGAGTCCAAGTGAAAGACAGCGGAAGTGGGAGTGGTCGGGAGGCGCTCCCTAGCTCACAACAC
>Ga0209611_10004920_pt1 | contig 22647 bp, 11 predicted proteins | sample S1TSphgellanicum_3_FD_187693 | JGI IMG/M metagenome (GOLD analysis project Ga0209611, IMG submission 187693) | Host-associated microbial communities from peat moss isolated from Minnesota, USA - S1T2_Fc - Sphagnum magellanicum MG (SPAdes) (version 2) | ecosystem: Host-associated > Plants > Peat... | reverse complement strand
CAGGAGTAAGATTGAAGCTTGAAACAAATGGAAGTCTTGACAGCCTTACAAGCCTTGCAGCTGCTGCTTCATCAGACTCAACCCACAATGGTGATGCTGAGATTTGGACAGGTAATGAGGTGATTCCATATCCACACATGCAAGCAGGAAACCTCTTGATCTTGACAAAGCATTGACAGTCTGCCCCCTTTGTCTACGATGGTCAGTAAATTAATCGGTTCTGTTTTTCTGGGTCAGTTTTGTACGGGCTTGTCAGGAGTGTGGGTCTTATGACACTATTTTATGAGCTACATTGTTTGGAGCTCTGCAATCTGCAGGAACATCTGAAAATTCTACAAGAATTGCCAGTGGAACAACAAAGTCAGGGAGTCTAGTGGCAAGACAAGGTGCTAATCAAGCTGGTGCATCACTTCAAAAAGAGGAGGCCATGCCAGCTGGAATGCAGCAAGGACTTGATATGGGGATGAATAGCAACAAAGGGGCTACACGGGGAGGACAGTATGAGGAATTAGATTGCTTGCATCTCGGAGGCATAGCAAAAGTGGCCAGTGGGAGCTCTATGGCTCAGAAGGGACCAGGCCTGGCTTCAACAATTGCAGTTCCTGTTTCTCGCAATCCTGCTAAGTCTAAGGTGAATGGGCATCTGACAGGAGCTCTGGGTTCAAAGGGGAAGGCCAAGGGAGCTAGTTCACCAGGAGGTGCAACTAATGGCTCAAATGGTCTTGCTGTGTTATCAAATATTCCAACAACCTATGCTTTGAATTCTACAGGCCAAGGCTTACCAACAGCTAGAAATTTGGGCAGCCATCATGCTCCTTCAAACTTGGCATTGGATGGGTTAGGCTCTCTGAGAATTAGTTTGTTAGAGGCAGGCACCAAGGGAAAGTCCATGAAAGAATGTACAAAGGGCTTAACCACAGATATTGCCTCAGCACTTGCAGCATTGAATATTGAGTCAATTGGGGGCAAAGGGGTTGGCATGGGAGCAAGGCTTGCTTCCGGGGTAATGCTGACAGAGGCACCTGGGAAGGGGGGAACTTTGGAAAGTCCTTGTAGTAAGGCAGTATTTGATTTCCTTCTTGAGGAGGAGGGTCAGGGTGAGGGGAGCGGTTCTGAACAAGGTACTCTGCTGGAACCTTCCACAGTTCAATCCTGAGTCAAATTAGTCATCTATGTCCAGGGTTATAGCACATGAACTGGATTTGTGTGTGTGTACGAACTGAAGCATAGTGCTTCAAATTGGGATAGTTTGTGAACTGTCTTTGGACCGAAATTTTGACCATAAGTTGAACCCTAGGGAGAATACCAGGACTAAAACACAGATTGAATTGTGTACTAGGTGTGGAAGAGGGAGACGAGAACCAGGGAGGGGTTCTAAAAGGTGGACAGGAATGCGATGAAGAGGATACAGATGGAAAGAAGAAGGAGAAAAAGAAGAAGAAGAATCGTGGGAGAAGGCATAAAGCAAAAGCAGCTGCAGCTGCAGCTGCTGCTTGTGGAGATGCTCTAGTTAATCAAAGAGAGGCAGAGAAGGTTGCACCTGAACGTAATGAGCCAAATTTTGGTGCATTGTCTTCGGAGGTTGAAGTGGGTTGCATATGTGGAACACCAAAAGGGGGATCCCATAACAGCAATTGTCCATATCCCTTTACATCTTCAGGAAGTATGATACAGCGAAAGATCAAGGAGCAATATGATGAGCTTGTGCGGTCTAATGTTGCAAAGACCCTTACTCTTGCACAGGTTCCCACTCATTGCTCAACATTGATGCTATTTCACACCTGCTCTTTAGCATGTTCTCCATTTACTCATTTAGATCAAGATTTTGTGGGCTCATTTTTGTTGGGAGTCTAGGAGGTTGAAAGGCACAGTGGTCAGATGTGGCACTTACCATTACTTGCAATTTGGGCTTGTTTGATTCCATGGTCCTAATATCTGTGTGGAGCATGAGTGGCTGTCCTTAATTTTTTTCAATGCAAAAAGGGATTAGTGACAAATCAGTGACAAGTTGTTAGGACATGAGGAAAGTTTGTCGGTGATCATGATGTAACAGGTGGGCCGTTTCACAACCTGCTTAGTGGAGGCAAAATCAGCCCTTCAACAAAAGTGAGCTAATACAATTCTGGTTCTATACAGTCAAGTTGCCTTGTCCTTTTGAATTTGATGTCTGAAGTGAGAAACTATTCTCTCAGAACTAGTGACAAAAACCTGTTATGAAAATGATGTCAGTACTTTTTGGAGAGGGTTCGGGGAAGAGGTAAATCTGTGTTTCATTTCCTCATAAGTGCTAATATATTATTAGCTCATAGATTTTTTCATATTGATTGGAATAATTTCTGGGTCTGTTGACAGGTCAGACACAATACAGCGTAAATTCACCATTTCAAAATCCCTACTAGCAAAGGCAGACAAGTCATCTTTTGATCGGTTGTGCGGGCAGGTAACTCGAGGATCACTGAGTTTATGAGGATGATAAAGTATTGAACTCTGTGGCTCTGTACATATCTTCATGGACTTTCAGAGCTGATTTCATGGTCTTGGATGATGGTTCTTCATCCTTGCAGATTTATGGATTGGAAATAGAGCAGAAGAAACTGGAAGAGGACACAGTGGTGTACAATAGATTGCAAGAACAGCTCAAGCTCTCTCCAGCATATCTAAAGGTGACTGCATGACCAATGTCTACATCAGTATTATGGCTGCCTTTCTCATGTCATCATATGGTACTAGCTTGAAGCAGTTTGCTCGCAGAAGATATTGAGCAAGCCTTTTTGTCAGTGATTGTGTTATTCATTAATGTGAGGTCTCTACACCTTAGGTCAATCTGCTTCTCAATGAGAAAGCAGAACTTCCATTGGGAACGTCCAACATGAATCACCAGAAAGTCAAGAAGTGATTTTGTTAACTATGGCTGATGAGGCAATCAGGCTTCAGCAAGATTTGCAAATGCTTCAATGCATATATTGACCTGATGTGGTGTCAACCCTGTGAACATAAAGTTGCAATTCTAGGAAGATGCATGGTTGTGGATTTTCATTTTCAAATGTCAAGCCAAGGGCAAAACATGAGGGGGTTTAAATCCTCGACCTCACCATCAAATTGTTTGTTAATTCTCAAATTCTGCCTTGAGGAATTTGTCACAGTATTTGGTACTGAAAGATTTGAAATGCCTATAATGTGGGACTTCCCACCTTGCAGATGCTGGAATATGGTCGTACACACTTTGAGTTGCAACCTAATACTGGACAGCTGATTGAGAAATTGGATGCTGAAGACATAGAGATCTCATTTGAGGAACTGCTAGCCCAAGAGAAGAAAGACTCATACTGGTATGGCATCCCCCCTTTCCTGGGTTCCAAACAACTAGCAGGTATATTCGTTTGGCAAAGTAGTCATGGAGACATAATTGATGTCTTTGCTGTAATTTTGTTGCAGGCAGAAGCATGGGCCTGCAAGGTCATCAGTGCAGGTGAGTTGAAGGTGTCATCCTACCAATAACAGCCACAAATCTCATTTTTCTGCCACACTTTTTCCAGGATCATGTCAATAGGTTGGTTTTGGACAGGATGTGGACTACACTTGACAACACAAATTGTTACAGGGAGGGAATTACAGTCCATGAAGTGAAGCTGAGAGTAAAACCTGGATATGTTCTGCAAGCTTTTCTCCTCATTGCTGTCTTCTGGGGGTTGTTAGCTAGAATTTTTGAGCTTGCGGCGTATTATATAGCTAGTTGTGTTCAGTGGGTTTTTGGCTTACCATTGTATTAGCTAGGAGTTTACAAGTTTGGCCAGCATGTAGGGTTACTCCTGCTGATTACATCCAATGTTTGCTCTGGCTGTTGACATTTTTGTAGCTATCAAGTGTGAAATTGTAATGGAGATTAGAATTGTAAGCACTGTTAATGTGCCCCAGAATTGTTGCTTATTCCAGCGACTGGAATGTTAGATGGGGATTGTGGTCACAGTGAGACTTTTCTGTATTTAATGAGCCTTCCACACAGTTGTTCTTTTTGAGGACTTCTTACCCAAAAAAGAAACAAGAGTTTTTGCTTCACCTATCTTCAAATGAAATCGAGTACAAAACACTATGTTTCAATAGTGGCTGAGAAATCAACTGCTTGAAACTAGTCATTTCTAGAGAAATGTCATCAAAAGCAATCTAGGTGTACTGTGAAGATTACACTTGGAGAACGCATATATGTTGTTCTACAATACTTGTCAAAATAACTGTGCTTAGATGGGTATGTGTGGCATGTGATATGTACCAACGATTGCCCTCTACGGATTCCTCTGTGTTTTTGGCTAGATAGTTGCTTGTACAGGTTCAAGCTAAGATGAAACTTATGCTCATGAGTTTGTTGCAAGCTTGAATGAGAATGAGGAGCTGGAGGAACGTGTATCCAAAAGATGAACAAGTGCTGCAGTCAGCAGAGCTAATCTGAAAGGTAAACAAGTGCTGCATTCAGCATTGCTATCGTATTACCTCAATGATTGGTGTATGCACATAAATGAAGCTCTCAGCAGGGTGTTGTTCAGTTTATTGGTATATGCAATAAATGGTCTCCTTAAGATCAGTGAATCTAAGAACTGCAGTTTGTGCAGTTGATGCATAGTTGCTGCAAATATTTATCAAATAAATTCCCTGCCTTGCTCCAGTGTTTCTTGCGCTGCCGGTGGAATTATATCACGCCTGAGCAATTGGGTATATTCTGAAATTTACAAATTGTAGTTATCATCAGCTATTTTGCTACTTCTTACTCTCTGTTGATCAACTTCTCACATGTCTCCATTTTACTTGTGGTGCAAGTGATGACCATTTTGTGAATTCAAACAGACAGGTTCATGAAATTTCAAGTGGTCCAGGATTCAGTTTGTCATGATATTCCTGAATGTGGACTCGTTATGGGAAACCTTGGCTAAACTAAAACTCATCAATAATTAATAATTAAGAACGATTTATTTATTACTTATTATTAGTGGTTATTAGATATTAGCCATGCTTATTAATTGTTAATAATTCAATTATTTATTTTTATTATTTATTAAACTTGTAATTAATAATAGTTATTACTTTTAAAGTATTGCATATAATTAATAGCTAATGATACTTTTTTTATCAAATAACTAGTTTAACGCAACTTATTATTTACATACCTACCTAGCTACCCATTTACTTCCCTATTTTCTTAACATACTTAGGCCACCAACAATAAAATGAAAAATGGATAGTTGACATGTCCTAAATACAACATTGTCTATAATTACACCCTAAAAATATTCCAAAATGTCATAGTTTAAATCAAAAGTATAGGTACATCACATAAAAGTAACAAAATTATGATTATTTTTACAAATAATTTGACATAAAAGTCTCTTCTTGAAAGAAAAGTTCAAAAAATTAGTCAACAAAGAAAGATGGAAAATTTAGTAAGCACAAATTAATTGCACCGTAGTCATAATAATAATAGTAGATTTGGATGGTGATTAATTATAAAAATGACAAAAAAATAACTACAAATAACAATTGAATGATTGCATAATACAAGATTTTGTATACTGTAATAAGCTATAATAACTTAAAATAGAATAGCTTAAAATAAGATAGAATAGAATGGCCTTAAATAAATTAGAGTAATATAACTTTAAATAGTTTAAAATATCATATAATAACTTAAGGTAACCTATAATAGCACAAGGTATAACCTAAATTAACCTAGGGTAGAATAATCCAAAGTGAACTTAAGGTGTAATAGTTTAAAATAACTTAAAATAACTTATGGTATAATCTAGGATACAATAAGGTGCAATAGCTTATATTAAAGAAAATTAACCTAAGATATTTAAAACAACAACATTTATAAAAAAAACTTATTTATTGTAATGAATTATGTCAATTTGTAATGAAACATGATGATTTCATAAAAGCTCTTTAGTGACATAACTTAAACTAAAATAAAATGATTAAAATGAGATCAACCTATTTCATTTTTTTTTAAGTCCCATAGTGATTTAAGCTAGTAGAAAACACTTCATTTTTGTATTAATGAAGTGCATTAACCTTTTTCTATTTGGATTTCAACTAGCTTTTTTTTTTAATCTTGAAAAAATTTTAATGTTAATGTTTGGTATTTTGTCTTTAAGTTTTATACTTGAATTTTTTTAATAAATAATCATTTATGAATGTGATCAAATAATGAACTACACCAAAGAGTTTAATTTTCAATGGTCCTCAAATGTCAAGTTATGGATTAGGTTTAATATACATTTTTCCCTTTTTTATTGACCTTTTCCAAAATGTTTCCTCTCAAAAAATTGCAAAATGTCACAACCAATGAGCTTGACTTGCGGGTGCCAAGGACTTGTTAGGTTGTGTCTATGGTTGTGCTTCAAAAAGAGAAAAAAATTGGTTGTCTATTTCTAATGCCTTGAAGTGTGTTCCTTCCATGTATAACTAAAACATCTCCAAATGCGCCCTTTTCTCCATCAAGCTTCATCTATATTTTTTCATTGAAAAGTTTAAATTAAATAGTTTTTCAAAACTAGGTAAAGTGTTTTTTTTCATCTAAGTATTCACAAAAATATTGTATTTTTTGGAAAGGAATTTAATTTTAAGGAGAATGATTAGCTCTTGAAGTAGAGAAAAATTTATTCCTTTTAATTAATTTCACATCTTCTTCATGCCTTAAAAATCCTCATTTCATGTTTTCATTAATTTCTTCCTTTTGCATACTTACAATTTTTTTATTGACATGAGATTGTGGGACCAAAACTTAACCTTGTTTTTTCTTTGAAATAGTCCCAACATAGGTGGAAATTTGTGAATTTCTTAATAAATGATAAATTATCATATCCTTGACTAGAAAGTTTAGGACATTCAAGGCTTTCAACTTGATCTAATTTTCAATAGATGACATGCATTTTCCTACTAGATTTTTTACATATTTTAAAATATTTTCATTTTGTAATAGATGTTCATCATTATGAAAGACATATAAAGTAATGACTTAAAATTTAGGCATGGAGACATCAAAAGCGATGACAAAACCATGATAAGGTTTTTTTGTGGTGAATATTACCTGGTGTGATTGAGAAGTTCTATATCTTCTACTCCATTTACTTCCTTGTATACCATGTTGTTGATTTATTACTTGTCTAGCCTTTAGGTAACTTTTTATTGTTTTGTTGGTAGCCTTTCTTCACTAACTTCAATTAATGTTTTGATACCATGTGACGTGTAATAGAATTGAGAAAGATAGGACACCAATACCAAGATTAGAGGAGGAAAATGATTGAAATAAATGAGAAATTGAAAGGAAAGACAGAGGGTTAAATAAAAGAATACGTTACTAATAATTGACTAAATTGTAACCTTCTATATTAATCCCAACATGATCCCTTAGAGGGATGAAAAGAAATAAAAGGTCTTCATCTAACATCAAGGAATTAAAGCCTAGTTTAGTTGTTACACTTTAAATCTTAGCTTCCAAAACATTGAAAACAAACCACAATCCCATTGTGAACTAAGTATAATAGTCCTACCAAACATCAAAATACAAATCATGATTCAATTGCAAATGATGAATGATAATCCAAAAGTGGGAACAAGTAAGGATATGCTAGGGGGAAAAGTCAATGGTGGCCAACCTTAATTAGTTTCATTGTTCAACTTAGAAAGGTTAAAGGTTGTATCTTTGAAAATGTATAATTGAAACTTGATGTTTAAAAGAAAATGTTTAGAATTGAACTTGTGCAGACCTTTTGAACCTTTCATCCATGCAAACAACACATTATTGACACAAATTTATCAACTTGTTTATGCAATTAATTAAAAACATTTAATGCTAGATGTGGGGTTGAACTTTTGAACCATGATCATTAACTTATGTAGAAAGTATTAAGCCATCCAATTCAATTGGAGTCATGGGCACCTTACAAATGTTTAAAATACCGTTAACACAACTTGCCAAGTTATGCCAAAGGTGAACTTTGACATTTAAATGGTTTTACAATTAAGTTGTATAATAGTAAAATTTTGGTATTAAATTCATGATAATTTATAAATTTCTTTGTATTATGAAATTTTGACACAAGTATAATATTAATTGCACATTGTCATACTAGAAACATAAAATACATCTACCCTTTACTTTGTTTATAATTAATACTAGTGGTAACCCGTGCCTGCAAGGCACAGACGGTTTTAGATGATTTAAAAATTTTCTAAAAATTAATGGTTTAAAATATCCTTTCTTCTAATAGTAAAAAATAATCCAATCTTATAATTTCAATTTGCAACGTCCTTTAGAGTCGGACGGGCTCGGCACCGGGCACACCGATGGTCCAATGGTCACATTCTTTTTGGGTTGTCCAGTGGCCCAAAAGCCACAGTCGACCAATCACGCAAGGGCCCAAAAAAATTCCCTGTTCATACTGCTGGCCATTGTTTTGTAACGTGTGTGTGTGCGTGTGTGTGTGTGTATGCGGTTTTCTCCACTGGCTAAAAAGTTGTGTTCGACCAATCACAAACCGTTTATTACATTATTACTGAAGCAGTTAGGTGAAGATTAACGTTTTTGTACGAAACCCCGTCCATCTTTTACTTAACTCGTTTTTTTCCTTTTTCCCGCGGTGGAAAGAAAACCCAGGGCGCCATCTATGGGAAGAAGGCATGGAAAGTAAACGGATTGAAGTGGAAAGAAATGGGTAACGAAGTGTAAAGTAAAAGAAAAATCCGGAAGTAACGCCAGAGAGGTAATGAAAGCGAAATGACGTCAGAGAAAAAGAAGCTACGTACAGAAAGAAAGAAAAACTGTGAAAAAGAAGAAGAAAAAGGGTACCAAAGAAAAAGGGGCTAGGAATCGATAAGAAGTAAGAGATAAGTAAAAGACAGACACACACACTGACGGACGTAGTGAATTAAAATATACGATATTGAAATTTACATTTGTTTACAATAAGGTGGAAAAGGTAACATAATGATTTGAGAAATAAAAGAGATGAACTAGAAAAGTTGAACAAGAAGGAAGAAAATGTGGTTGCAACAACAAAAGTATTATCACTTTGTCTTGTTTTATTTCCCTCGAAATAACTTGTCCACCTTAGCATGACATAAAAACAAATGGACATTTTTACTATTCCATGTTCCTTTGAAAGTGCACGAAAGAAAACAAAGTTTGAAGCCTCTAAAGATTTAATCATGCTTGAAATAGAAAGAACTCATAACATATAAATAATTTTTAAAAATTTCTTCAAAAATCCCAACCTTTTGGTGTAATTAGTGAACATATTCAAACTACCAATGAATAATTAGAATTTTATAAAATAACAAAGCAAGGTTCTATAAAAACAAGTAGTTTTAAAACACATCCATGTTGTTACAATTAGCAAATTCATTTTTCAAACAAACTTTGATTCTACACATTCACATCCTTCTCACCTATTTCATCCATAACTCTTTCCATTCATCCCTTTACATTGCAATCACTACCAAACACAATGATCACAATTCATCACAACACTATCATTAGGATCACCGTTAATAAATTGTGCATTACTATCTCTTACATGCCATAGGTGTTTAAGGGGCAAATTTTGCTTATCTAGCATAATGGGAATAATCAAGATTTTATAATTGCAACCTTCCACTGGCTTAGAATAGAAATGGGTGGTAGGTTGATAGACAAGACTTGTGATAGGTTGCTACATGGATGTTTACCTAAATTCATAGGTCAACTCCAAGATTCACTCCAATTTTGTTTAATCAATGTTTCCTTGTTAATTGTGTTAAGTAATGGGAAAGAGGAAGCCAATCACCACAAATGGTTGATTGTCATGGTGTAGGGCATATTAACAAACTTTTTGGTTATTACTTCTTTTTGCAAGTTTTGTTGCTTGTAGGTTATACATAATCCATCATATAGAGACCAACAAATTTGCATTCAACTCTAAAACCTAGACCCCAAATTCACACAATTACCAACCTAAGAATTGAAATTAAAAAGACTATTTGATTCCAACATATATTAATGACAAAGATTTTATATTTTAATTTTGTGACCAAATTTTTTCAATGAATATAGAAAACTTTAAATTTTCCAAGCATAAGATTTTGTTTTAGATGTGAAAATGGAATTATTTGGTTTTTCAATTGGTGTGCACATACATAACCATTAGTGAACATGATTCAAAATTTTCTATTTTTTCAAATAATATTTTTATTTCAATAATGAAGGTAAACGCAAGTGCATCCCATTCCATCCAAGTCATGTAGAATGACTCTTAGGCAAAGGGGATGCATGGGTAATCCATTATGCAATGTCAAGGTGTTTTGATGTGGGTATTTTAAAGTTCAAAGGTTGGGTCTACACAAACATGGGGCAAGAATTTTTTTTTCACTAAGTATTAACTGGGTATTAACTGATATTAAACGATATATATGCATACATACCCACCGAGTCCTACTTTTTCAAAAACCAAAACCTCTCTCTACGTAACATTTTTTGAAAGTTCACACCCACCCCACTTCATAATTGGTGATTTCAAATTTTGAAATATCCATGACTATACCCAACTTAAGGAGAATAATAATGTAGGGTGTTTCCCAAAAATTCAAATCAATATCCTTTTGATCCTCGGTGGAGCTTGCAATCAGGGTTAAGGTGAAAGAAGCCCATTGCATGTTCTTTGTGTGCATCAAACATTAAACAAGAACAAGAAATTAAATGTGGAGACAACATGGTAGCTCCAACCATGTTCCTTTGGGTAGAAATGGATTAAATTGCCCTAGGGAACAACTTCCCCTATGGAATAACTTCTTCAAGGAGAAAGGGACTAAATGGCCTCAAGGAGCAATTTCCCTAAGGAACAAGTTCCTAAATGTTTGACAAGAAAGTACAAGAGGTAAATGTTTTTCAAATCAAATGTTTTTTATGCCATTGAAAAGCTCTTGAAATGTAAATATCTAATATGATCTGACATTTTTATTTGAAATGATTCATGAATTAAAAGTTATGACGAAAATAATAGATGGGGGTCAAAGCTTTCAAGTTGCCTTCTCCTTAGGGGAGAAGGCAATTAAGTTGCTTTGATGATTAATTTCCCTTAAGGAGCAAGTTCTTGAATATTTGACAAGAAATATAGGGGTTAAACATTGTTCAACTCAAACATTATTTATACCATTAGAAAATTTTCAAAGCTTGGATATCTAAAATGATCTTGGAATTTCACTTTGAAACTATGAGCTAAAAGTTACAACAAAAAGAAAATCTAGGTGTCAAATTTTTCAAGTTGCTCTAAGTTGCCTCAAAGAATAATCTCCAAAATGTTTGACAAGAACATATAAGGGGTAAACATTATCCAAATCAAGCATTATTTATACCATTGAAAATATTTTGAAGCATATATATCTAAAATGATCATGTAGTTTTTATTTGAATCTACGAGCAAAAAATTATGATGAAAATAAAAGTCAAGGTCAAAATTTGCCTTCTCCTGAAGGAGAAATGGACTTGGAAATTTGACCCTTGGCTTTCTTTTCATCATAGTTATTTGTTCATAGCTTCAAATTGAGAATGTAAGATCATTTTAGATATTTTTACTTCAAGATCTTTCTAATAGTATAAATAATGCCTAATTTGGACAAAGTTTACTCGTTATATTTTCTTGTCAAACATTCAAGAACTTGCTCCCTGGAGGAAATTGCTCCTCATGGAGACTTAATCTCTTTATCCCTCCCTTGCAAAGAAGGCAATTATCCTCTAGCTCCTTAAAGGAGAAAGGAACTCAAAAATTTTGAAATATATATTTCTTATTGAACATTGTCTTGCAATCGTGTCGAGATTCAAAACTCAAGACCATTGTTGCATTTAATTCATTGATCATGTTTAGTGTGTTGTGTGTTATGTGCTTGCAACTTGTATCATTTCATGATTTTTCCTCAATTGTCATTTTTTAGTTTTTATTGTCTACAACATTCACAATGCATTGTCGATTTGCACCTTTATGTTTCATGAATACATCTAGGAGATTTTGGAAGTAAATTGAGAACATGGATCAACATCCAACATTCAAGTGTCAGTGAGTTAGAAGAAAGTAAATGTATTTTGTTTTCTTCCTTTGTTGTGCTTTCATGAACATTTTTTGTGTTTCTTAGGTTGAATGTTTTCTAAAACATTTTTACATTGAAAATGATAATGGGGCAAGGTGGAACGATGAAAGCGCCTACGACCCATAAAACCATCAAGATTATGCCATTATTATGTAATAGCATAAGAAAAGTACTAATTGTAGAACGACTGCCAAAACATGCATCCTTATTAAATCTTCTGAGGATTAAAGGCTAGGGCATTTGCTTGACATATACAAGATTGGATTGCTTAATAAACAGATTTTATATACAGTCTTACAATTACCTCATATTGATAAAAAGTCTGAAAAACAATCTAAAATAAGAATACATAAGAAGAAAGGGCTGATCATAGAAACGAAGACACCTAAATTACACAAAAAATAAATTGGTTAAAACTCTATGATCTACTTGGAGTTCAATCTAAGATTCCATCTTATTATAAGTTATAAAATTTGTTTGGATAAGATTGACCTTAGTAAAATTATTTAAAGTCGGTCCTTATTTCTCATTTATAGAAATACAAAATCACAAAGTGTCTGCTCTTTTAAGCACTATGTATAATTAAATTGAGGCTGAAGGGGTATTAAATCTACATCAAATCAAACTTTTAAAGAGGAAAGGGGTTGATTTCTTCTTAAAACATTTTTACATTAAATTTTTTGGAGGAGAATCGAATTTTTAAAAATGAAAGAACAAGGTTAATGATCAATCATTATATAAAAAGGGTGCAAGTCATGTGGTTTTGCATTATGTTATGTATTGATTATTGCATCTTGCACACCTATTGCCTTGTTGCCTTTATCACAAAGCCAAAATCATCATGGGTTGAGGCATGAAGCTACACGGGTGGCATCTTTGGCTTTGTTCCCATCGTGAAACTACAATCCATACCCTTTAAACCCTAAACCTTTATCTTGTCCCACTATTGTTATCATCTTGCTTTTATGCTATAGAAAAAAAAATTAATCTTGTCATGAAAAATTGAATCTAACACATTCCATTGTGCTAGGTTCCGTTTGATCTAGTTTGATCCATTTCAATTTCTCATGACATCAGCTCCACTAATGAAAGTTTTCCAACAGTTGTAGGATATGACAACAATTGCAATATTAGCAATGTGCAACTATACACACAAAGTGGGCATGAAATGGAAATTCTAGACATTGATGGTGATATTGATGGTGTTGATGAATAGCATGTCACTAAAGTGCACTCAGAAAACTTGTGAAAAAAAAAAATAGCTTGGAAGCTATACTACGACAATTCAATCACATAGGCATTATTTAAGGTGAATGATAATCAACTCGTTGACCTTTCTCAAAACTAGATTATGTAGTGTATTATATGCCATAATGATACAACTATTCCTAAAATCTTGGCCATGCACACAAGATGTAACAAGGACCTCATTGCATACCGTAAGTCTAATGGCATAACAACCATGAAAAAACACATTAAATTTGAACATTTTTCTTTGCTAAAAAACTTGTTAGAAAATGCAACAAACCTTGCTCTAAGATTTCCATTCAATCACAAGTCCAATAAAAAAAGGGCACATGTATCTTGTTCCTTCTTTAATTTTTGGTTTTTTTCTACTAGTAGTAAGTTTAAAAAGGATAATGCAACTCAAGTTGGTTTATTGGAAGATCTAACGATGTTTGTGATTAAAAGGTTAATGCCTTTGAGGACTATCGAGTCGATTTGGCTCTAGAGGTTGGCATACAAACTATGTCCTTAGCTTGTGTCCCCACCCAATAAGACTTTTGTTGAAAAGGTTTTGTTAGGCTTGGTTGAAAAAACCATGACTACTTATTGGTTGTTTACTTATTAGTCACCTACATTTTTGACTTGTGGATATCTAAAGTAGTGCAGGATGTCTTTGCTATTGTGCTGAATTTAATTTCAAGTGACTAGGAGACAAAACATGTCACTATCAAGTTGTTTGAAGTTTTAGATACAAGCGGTGCAATTCTAGCTCTTAAATTACAAACGAAGGTTACAACTTCTTTAAAAACATATAATTTATAATTTACTTAAATATGAATAAGGTGCTTAAAATTGTGATTTGAAAATATACGTTACATAAAGTTTTTGAATATTTTAAATTTTAATAAAATATCATTTAAATACTAAATTAATACAAATATTCCAAAACATACCCATTTATTTCATGTGTTCCATAAAATATAGACAAATATGATTTCCCTTAAAGCCATCATTGATGGTTGTTGGACCAACAATGGACATGCAACAACAACAATGAACCATGATGTACACATTGCAAATGAGAATGTAACTTCAACACCACATCAATATTCACAATCTTTTACTCAATTTCTTCATTTTAGGTTTGATATGTACATTTTGATGGAGGAAAGTGGGAAAAACATCATCCCACATGTGCATGTAAAAACATTGCCATTAAATTTATGTACTTGGAGTTTAAAATTTCTTGTGCAAATTTTGCCTTTGATCTAAAGCATTAAAAAATGTCAACATCCATGGATTTCAAATATATATATATATATATATATATATATATAGTTTGTTTATGATTGTGCACATCAACTAAAATATTTAGATTTTCAACATCTACAAATTTCTTTCCTACCAATCCCATTAACAAGTCGGCACATCCAACATCCTAACAATTTGTTTAAGATATGATGATTTCATAAATACAACCTTTTTTTTCAATTTTATGATGTGGCATCGCTAACTCAAATCCCAAGAAATATTTAACATATTTAGCAATAGGTTCTTAGGTGTTATGTAAAGCCCTTAGAATGGATTGGTACATGAATAAAAGACCCACTCCCAAGGTAGGGGTTGAGGGGGGTCCCACATTTTTGCACCACTTCAACTTGATACTCAACAAAAAGGTATTTCAAGACATTGAAATTATTCATTATAGTTATGCTTAAAGTCATTTATATAAAGATCAACATCCAAAACTCTAGATAGAAATAATTTTTGTGCAAGTGTAAGTAGTGAACTTATTTACAATTCATGTAAGTATAAAACCTTTCTATAACATCCATGGAAGTGTAAATGTAAAATTATGTAAGTCAAATTTAAGTTGTGTAAATACATGTAAATGTAAGTGTACACCCTTTGTGCAAAGTTGTGCAAATCAAAATTTCAAACAAATTTAAAAGAAAAAAATTCTTGCACAAAATGTTAAGATGGGGTTTTTTACAACCATGACCATGGAACTATTGCAATAGGTATGGTGTTTGGTTTCAATGGGTATCTGAGCTTGCTAATAACAAGTAGAATAGGAATGGGTGGCAAATGCATGGATAAAGGAAGGAGGGAAGTAAATGGAGGAATTCAAAATGTAGGCATATATTCAAAGGTGATAAAATCTCCCTCCTCCACCCCCCCGCCCCCAAGTATTTGTTAGCAAGGGAAGGAAATGTTGGATAGATCTACAATGGGTGAGAAATGAAAAAATGTGGAAGCAAGGGAGTACCCATGCATTGACCCATGTAAACATCAAATTGTTGAAGTAATTGTCCACATAATAAATCATCAATAGTCATGTGAAGTAATGCAAAACCCAAGTAAGAATTACAGGAATGTAAATGGTCATTGTATTGGTAGGTAAGTAGGTAAAGTAATTGGTGGCTATTAATTAGGTAGATGCATGTGGATGGTTAATGTTCGTGAAATGTGCATGTATTTGGAAACCCATGTAAGAATTGGTAATTTTTGCTCCATGTATGAAGAATCAAAATGGACCTTATACCCACTTTCTAAGACCACCTTAAGATCTAAGCTTAGGACCCATTTGGACATGAAACCCAAGTTCTACTTTGAACCACCAACACAAATGCTTTCATTGAAAAGAACATACTTGGACTTGAATTGAAGTTTTGGTTTACAAGTAGGTTCAAGTTTTCTAACTTTAAGGCATTTTTTGGGGGCCTCCATTGCTTTCTTGGTTTGAACTTTTCACCTCCCCGTCAATTTCTTTCACTTTCAACTCACCTTTTTATTCAAGCTAATTCATTTACCTCTCACCACTAAACATTTTAATTTTTTGTTCACCTATCATTGTTTGTTTGTTTTCGCTTGGGTTTTCATATTTGTGTTATGTTGTGTGGTTTTTTCTATAGCCAAAGTCTCACAAGAATTTTCCATTGCTCTTATTGCCAAGCTTTCATGTGCCTTTTCTCATGGCATTTTCTTACAACTTTTGTGTTTCTACAATGGTTAAATTCTCACTAACATTCATAGCTTTTAGTTAAATAGTTCCTTTTTTTGCTTCCTTTTATGAAAAAAAAAAATTCTTGTTATTTTTGGCTCATTGTTTCTTGCTTTTTTTTGTTGTCTTTTACTTTCCTTTTTTAATTGCAAGAAGTTCAATGCAAGGTGAATTTTCAACATTGCACATTTGTCTTCAATGATGTTCTCCAATTGAAGTAAGTTGTATGTTTTGAACTTTTGTACATTGTTGTTGTTGTGAAAGGGTTAGTAATGGCTATTACAATGTTGCTTTAGAGCCAAAGTTCAAGGTAAACCATAACCTCTTTCACGCCTTGAAACAAAATCATTCATCATCTTTTGTGTTTTTTTCAAGTTCTAGTTGGTTTTCCATGTCCATTTCCTTATTTAAGTTGACTTCAAAATAACTTGAAACTTACAAACCTTAAACTTGATTTTTTTGTTGATTTTTTATTTTTGTGCATGCAATTTAAACTTGAAAGGGGATGGCATTAGCAAGTGTAACTCCTAAAACAGAAACAATGTTAAATGAGGACAACAATGAATTTTCATTCTTCATTATTGAATTAATTGATTATCAAGAGGCATCCAACATTCGCATGGAAACAACTTGGAGACTTCTTAGTCCACAATTCTTGGTCAATTGTGACATGTGGTATCCCTTTCATTGCACGTCATATTATGGGGCCTTCTTTGTTGTTTATGATTTTGTTGTAATAATTCTTGCAATTCACAAATGATGTGGTGTGTTGTGTCAACTTGCCTTATTGCAAGTTGATAAAAGGATGCTTACCCAAGGGAATAGTAAATGGCTTTTAAACTACAACAAATAACATGGTATAAGTTTGCTAGAAAAACATGTTTTTAATGAAAATCCATAGGAGTGTAAAGGGCAGGGTTTTTAAAAAAGTGAAGAGTGGTAAAATCTCCTAATAAAAAATATGGTGTAAATAAATAAAAAAATTGTGCCACCACCATCTTATATTACAATTTTTTTGGCAATCAATGACCTTATCACAAATTTGACCTTACATTACAAACTTTCCTAAAGGATATAGTGTCATACATTGCAAAAAGGTACAATCTTTTCTCTTTTGTTGAAAATCCATGGTTGAAGTAATTAGTTTTACATCAATATTGTGGTGTGTTCAATTTTTATTTTGACACTAATTGGTGAATGAAAGGCTTTCAGATATTGTGGCACTTGAACCAAGGAAAAATATGTTTTGCCTTTTCTTTTGTTGTGTTACATGCATAACTTTTTTTGTTCTTTTGAAGTTAATAACCAAAACACAAGAATTTTCTACTTTCACATTATGCATTACCATGAAAGTTGATGTGGCCAACATTGAAGCTATGAATTGAATAATATTTCATGGTGATTTTGATTAAAAATTATAAGAATTCAAATTAAGGATGTTAACACAAATTGTCAAGATATTGATGCCATTATTGGCATTTTGTATTGCTTATAATGATGCCAAGGCACACAACATGTTGTCACCATGTTAGAATTTTGTTTCAAGAATAGGAAAATTATATGGGATTTTGTGGGTGCATTATTAGAATTCTTGGTTTTCAAATTGAAAATTATAGTAAAAAAACCAAATTTACATAGGAATAAAAAAAACCCCTGTCATTTTGGATAAATCAATTTTAATGTGTCTAGTGTGATTGGGGTGGTCTTTTTAACTAGCAAAGTAAAAACCATTTGACTGGTTGAATTATTTAAATGAAAATTTAAAAAAATATTATCATTTATTTATTTTTTGGTATGTAAATATGTAGATAGGTCATAAAAATGCAGGTTGGTAGGTGGTAGCCTACCCTACTTCACCCAACTTAACTTAATATAATATATCATATTTAATTTAACCTAGCCTACCTATTGTAGCCCCCTACGCATGTACATAAGTTACAACTATTAGGAGTTGAAACTTTTACCTCCCTAGATATAAACCAAGACCTTAGCCAATGGACCACACCATCAAAATGAGTTCAACTTTTGTCAAATTTTTTTATTAATAATCACATATTTATTTTGACACATCACTATAACATTATGAGGTACATAGGTAGGTTGTAATAGATACCTAATAGGTGGGTAGGTGGGTAGGTAAGTTGTACTAGGTAATTAATATGCGGGTGGTTGGGTGGGTAGATATGTAAGTAGGTAAGTAATAATTAATAGGTAGGTGGGTAGTTAAGTATGTTGTAGGGTTTAGGGTTTTAGGTAGGTAGATGGGTGGGTAGGTATGTAGGTTGTAGTAGGTAGGTGGGTGGGTAGATAGGTAAGTAAGGAAGTATGTTGTAATAGGTTAGTGGGTGGGTAGGAAAGTAGGTATGTAGCAATAACATTGGCCATCTTGATTACATGTTCTACTGACTAAAACTCCATTGGCCATTTTGACTAAATGTGTCATGTGTTTCTTTTCAACTTGATTATATGTTCCATTTTGACTAAGTGTCATTGGCCATTTTGACCAAGTTTGTCAAGTTTTTGTCCAATTTGACTAATGTTCAAATTAAGGAATAGTCAAATAGGTCATTTCAACCATGTTGATTGGTCAAAAGATACACATGTCATTCAAGCCCCTAGTAAAAATGTACATGTTCACTAGTCAAGAAAGACCAATTAATCAACTTAAACCATGTGAAAAACCAAGAATTCTAGTAGTGGTGGTGCATTTGCCATTCAAAATATTATTGTTAAATATGATGTTAAAGAGTGCATTCGCAATCTTAAACACCAAGGTTAAAGTCCTTTTCCAAGGACTACATGTGATATATGATAGCTTATATTCATGTGTTGGTATATTATCTTAAATTTCACATTTTTCACTTTTAGTTTTATACAATATGCTAAATTTAAATACTTTTTGACTACATCTTGATCATACATTATGTATGTTATATATATTTTCATTTGTGTTTTTTATCACATAAGAATGAATACCCTTTGTTAGAAACACATATTTATAATTCAAGAGTTTTAGGGCTAAAAACATGTTTGAACCAAAGGTGTTCAAATGTGTTGTAAAAATGAAATTCACCAATTTCAACTCCTTTTGCTTTTTCAATCATCAATGTTGGGATCCTTCCAATTTTGAGAAGGAATGATGCTTAATTGATAAGGAAAGAATATGTTTGAAAAACAAATCCACCTCAAAACTTTTGAAACATCCTCAATTTGCATCAAATTTTGAGCATTGAGACTTTGCAAGTATAGAATTTATTTTGAAAAAATAATTAACAATCCAAATTATTATTCTCCCCTTGTGATTTTTCAATGATACATAAGTGTAATTTTAAGTAGTGTCTACCCTTTAGATGGATCTTAAGACAGTGAATGCACCCTCAAATTGTTTGGGTACATTCATAAATTAAGGAGTCATAAGAAGTGCAACCATTGCACATTAGTAAAATTAATTTACATGATTAAAATGATGTTTAATTCTAATTTTTTCATGAATGTTTATAATATATCAATGTAACATGTGAATAAATTTGAAAGTAATCCAATAAATATAAAATACCCAAAAACACATTTTAAGTATTGCAACCAATAGTTAATATTTTAACATCATTTCATGATTACTTAAACACTTTTTGGCCAATCCTGAGATACCACATTAACTTGTTAGTGTAATGTATTTCATGAGTACTTTATTTAAAATTCTAAAGGTATACTCTTGATTGATCATCAATTTATAAATGTACTCATTTACCCCTTTTTATTACATGTGTACTTGCACTTAAACCTTGTTAAGGGACTACTAGTGGTAGTATTAATTGAAGACAATAATATGTTATTTGGGCAAATTGTGTTTAATGATGATACAATCATGTTTACTTTAAAGAATGAATTGTAAATGTTTCAATGACTATCTATGTTGCTAACAAAAACTAAAAACCCCTTAGTTTAGTGGTCCCAACATGAGGTGCAATTTTTGCACGCGTCTTTTTGGCTCATCAAGCTCTTGACATTATTGATTCATAAATTGAAATAATTATTTTCAAAGTGTGGTTAATGTTATTACAAATTTACAACGATCTAGGTAAGGGGGTGAACAAGAAGTTCATGGAGGAAAAAAACATTTTTGAAGAAAATTTTGAGTTATTTTGAAGGTCTATTGGACGTTTTGTTTTCACTTTGTGTTGTTTTCATCATTTGTTCAGTCTATGTAGTTTATATATATATATTTTCTTGTGTTGATTTTGTTTATGGGTGTGTAATATGGAAAATGTGTATATTGATTATTGGTTGTACAAATTCAACATAAAGGTTTGAAACATTCATGCATTTTTGTGCTACATTCCAATGAGGAAATGAACATGTTCATGAAGAAGAACCTTGATGGTCTTAAAACATGGGTGGGTTGTTAATTAATTATGTTATATTTGGTTTCTATCACATTGTGCTCCTTGTTGAACTTTTATGTTGTCCATTTTTTTGGTTTTTTTACAAATCATATCTTGTCCATTTGTTCTGTTTTTTAAAATCATATGTTTCCATTTGAAGGTAGTTAATTGCGGGTTTACCATGTTTAATTGAGGGTTTGCCATGTCCAATTCGAAGGTTTGTTATGTCCATTGAAAGTTTGAGGGTTTACCATGTCTATTTGAAGTCAAATGTTGTTAATTATGTTATTTGTCATTATGTTATTTGTAAATCATTTGGACTCGACCTAAGTCATGTTGTGATTTTGTCAATTTTTGTTAATTTAAATCATGTGTCAATTTTAGTTAGTCCTAAGTTTTTAATTGTTTTCAAGTTGTTTGTTTTTCAAATTTTGTTGTGCCTAAAAGCCACCTTCATAAGAAACATATGTTGCAAAGTCAATTATGAATCCAACAGTTCATTTACATTCCAAAGATGATACAATTTAAACTTTGAAGATTATAGCTTTTCCTACCTTTTGTTGATTACAAACATGCTTGTGCATTCTTTAATGCAATTAGGACAAAATGTGTCAAAATAAACCTATGATTTATTTCAAAATAGATTCTTCACATTGTTTTACGCTCAATAATCACCCTATTTAAGCAAAACAAATATGATTTAAACCGCCCTTGAAACCACATCCTCTTCAAAAAGAACCCTACGCTCGATAATCACCCTATTTGAGCAAAGCAAATATGATTAGATCGCCCTTGAAACTACATCCTCTTCAAAAAGAACCCTAATCCTTGATAATCACCCTATTTAAGCAAAGCAAATATGATCTAGACCGCCTTTGAAACCACATCCTCTTCAAAAAGAACCTTATACTCAATAATAATCACCCTATTTAAGCAAAAGCAAATATGATATAGACAACTCTTGAAACCACATCCTCTTCAAAAAAGAACTTTATACTACATAATCATCCTATTTAATCAAAGCAAATATGATTTAAACCACCCTTGAAACCACATCCTTTACAAAAAAAAAAAAAAAAACACTATACTCGATAATCACCCTATTTAAGCAAAGCAAATATGACCCCTAATCACAAGTTTTGCCATTTAAAATACTTTTTTTGAAGACCCTTATCCCAAGGTTTTTCCACATTTTGTAAAAACATGGAAGATCTAGGACACCCCAAGTTCTTTAAAAAAAACAAAATACTTGCACAACACTGACTGAATGGTACATAGTTAACCCACTATGGTTAACCATTAGTTAGTAAGTTCACTAGATTGTTGGTTATTGAGGGTTTGCACAAAACCTTCTTAAATAATGGGGGGTTAATATTATTTATTTATTTATTTATTTATTATTATTTTCATTTTTCATTTTTTTGGTTCAGGAATTTGCAATATCCGAGTACCCACCGGTCCAGTTTACATTGGCAATTTTTTTTGCACGTGCCGGTGTCTCGTGGCAGCCCAGGTGTCGGGATCTGAAGCCCCGAGAGTTCCCATCAACAAAGGGAACTCGACAATGGGAACGAAGAGAAGAGCCTGACCCGAGAAGATAAGGTACTCACTCCCCCATTGGCTGCTGCATGGATCGGCACCTCAATTTGGACGCTCCAGATGTTCTGCTCCCAAATCGTGTGGTCCCCACCAGGTTACCATCAATCGGCGATCCCTTTGCTTCCCCACCTGTTGCACAAGTTGTCCGGTGTGGTGCAGTCTCTCTCCCTTGCTCCTCCTCCCTTCTTTGCTTTCGCCAACAGCTCCGCCATAGCCAAAGAGAGCTTGGAGAGAGCCTCACGCTCACGCTCACGCTTGTCCAGGGTCTACACGCGACGGTTTCTCTCTCCCTACTCGTTTTTTTTTTTTTTTTTTTTCCTTGGTTTA